>ERZ791843.1303-NODE-1303-length-10222-cov-64.0141_pt1 | contig 10222 bp, 10 predicted proteins | sample MGYA00510290_ERZ791843 | MGnify/ENA primary metagenome ERZ791843 (study PRJEB30046, sample SAMN00715254) | human gut metagenome | study: EMG produced TPA metagenomics assembly of the A metagenome-wide association study of gut microbiota in type 2... | reverse complement strand
AGTCCATCCGCAAGGCCTGCCAGAAGCAGGGCCGTCATAAGAAGCAGACCGGCGGCCACGGCCAGTTCGGCGATGTCGTCATCAACTTCGAGCCCTGCGACAGCGAGCAGGTCGTCTTCGAAGAGAAGGTGTTCGGCGGCAGCGTGCCGAAGAACTTCTTCCCGGCTGTTGAAAAGGGCGTCCGCCTTGCCGCCGAGAAGGGTGTGCTGGCCGGTTATCCCGTGGTCGGCCTGAAAGCCACCCTGCTGGACGGCAGCTACCACCCTGTGGACAGCTCCGAAATGGCCTTTATCATGGCTGCAAAGCTGGCTTATAAGGCCGCAATGCCCGAGGCCGGCCCCGTCATCCTCGAGCCGATCCACACCCTGAAAGCTCATGTCCCCAACGACAATACCGGCGACATCATGGGCGACGTCACCAAGCGCCGCGGCCGCGTGCTGGGCATGGAGCCCGACGAGGACGGCCTGCAGACCATCATCGCCGAAGTGCCTCTGGCTGAGCTGGCCAACTTCACCACCTTCATCCGTCAGACCACTCAGGGCCGCGGCTGGTTCACTACCGAGTTCGCCCGCTACGAGATCCTGCCTGAGATGCTGGTCCCCGCCGTGGTCGAACAGGCCAGGAAGCTGGGCAACCTGGATGAGTCTGGTGAAGATTGAGCCTGCCAATGAGAACAGCGCCCGGCTGTCTCTGGACGAAGCCATCTCTGCCCGACATGCCAAGGCCTCCCCTCGATAGGGGAGGTGGCGCGGCGAAGCCGTGACGGAGAGGTTGAATAAGACATTTTCTAAGCCCTGTCGGCACTTCCCTCTGTCGGCGGGGCTTTTTTGCGGCCTTTTTGGCCCGCAGGGCGGCAGTTTTTATTGACAAGGCCGCGGCTTGCTATTATAATGAATAAGTCAAAATGGCATTCGTGTGCGGTTTTATGTTTTATGACACTCTGCCGTACCCCAAAAAATAGATAAGGAGATTTCCAAATGGCACAAGAGATCAAGATGTCCGCTGCTGGCCTGAAGGCAATGCAGGAGGAACTGGAATACCTGAAGACTGTCCGCCGCAAGGAGCTGGCAGAAGAGATCAAGGAAGCTCGCAGCCACGGCGACCTGTCCGAGAACAGCGAGTACGATGAGGCCAAGAACACCCAGGGTCTGGTCGAGAACCGCATCACCGAGCTGGAGCAGATGGTCAAGAACGCTGTCGTCATCGACGAGAGCGAGCTGAGCGTTGAGAACGTCTCTGTCGGTACCCACGTCACCATCCAGATGGAGGGTGAGGACGAGGTCGAGGAGTACGACATCGTGGGCCGTACCGAGGCCGACCCCCTGAACGGCAAGATCAGCGACGAGAGCCCCGTGGGCCACGCCCTGCTGGAGAAGGCTGTCGGCGACACCGCCGAAGTTCTGCTGCCCACCGGCCATACCGTCAACTACAAGGTGCTGGGCATCACCCACTCTGCAAACTGAGCCAAGCGGGAGGAAATTATGGAAGAACAGAAGAAGAACCCCGCACAGGGCCTGTCTGAGAGCGAGCAGGTGCAGGTGCGCCGCCAGAAGCTGGCAGACCTGCAGGCTGCAGGCCGCGACCCCTTTACCCTGACCAAGTTCCCTCAGGATGCTTACTCTGCTGACCTGAAGGAAGAGTTCAAGGATCTGCCCAACGAGACCGACAGCGGTAAGAAGGTCGCACTGGCCGGCCGTCTGATGTCCAAGCGCGTCATGGGCAAGGCAAGCTTTGCCCATCTGCGCGACGATAAGGGCGACATCCAGCTCTACGTCCGCCGTGACGAGCTGGGCGACGACGCTTACGCTGCTTTCAAGAAGCTGGACGTGGGCGACATCATCGGCGTCAAGGGCGAGGTGTTCCGCACCAAGACCGGCGAGCTGAGCGCCCGCGCTGAGGAGATCACCCTGCTGGCCAAGAGCCTGCGCCCCCTGCCCGAGAAGTTCCACGGCCTGACCGATACCGAGATGCGTTATCGTCAGCGCTATGTTGACCTCATCGCAAACCCCGAGGTCAAGGAGACCTTTGTCAAGCGCAGCCAGATCCTGAAGGAGATCCGTGCCTATCTGGACGAGAAGGGCTTCCTGGAGGTCGATACCCCCATCCTGACCCCGTTCGAGATCGGTGCGTCCGCACGTCCCTTCTACACCCATCACAACAGCCTGAACATGGACATGGTGCTCCGCATCGAGACCGAGCTGTACCTGAAGCGCCTCATCGTGGGCGGCATGGACCGTGTGTACGAGGTGGGCCGCATCTTCCGCAACGAGGGCATGGACCCCAAGCACAATCCCGAGTTCACCAGCATCGAGCTGTATCAGGCATTCACCGATTTCCACGGCATGATGGACCTGGTGGAGGAGCTGTATAAGCGCCTCGCTCAGAAGATCTGCGGCAGCCTGGTCATCCCCTATCAGGGCAAGCAGATCGACATGGGCCACTGGGAGCGTCTGACCATGGTCGAGGCCGTCAAGAAGTATTCCGGCGTTGACTTCAACGACTGGAAGACCGATGAGGACGCCATCGCCGCTGCCAAGGAGCACCATGTGGAGCTGCCCGAGGTTCCCACCAAGGGCGCTATCCTGGCCGAGTTCTTCGACGCTTTCGTCGAGGACAAGCTCATCCAGCCCACCTTCATCTATGACTACCCCGTCGAGATCAGCCCGCTGGCCAAGCGCAAGCCGGACGATCCCGCTTTCACCGAGCGTTTTGAGTACTTCATCGACTGCACCGAGTACGGCAACGCTTTCAGCGAGCTGAACGACCCCATCGACCAGAAGGGCCGCTTCGAGCGTCAGGTCGCCGAGCGCAAGGCCATCGAGCCCGACTGCAAGGCACAGGTCGATTACGACTACGTCAACGCTCTGGAGTACGGTCTGCCTCCCACGGGCGGCCTCGGCTTCGGTGTTGACCGTCTGGTCATGCTGCTGACGGACAGCGCTTCTATCCGTGACGTGCTGCTGTTCCCCACGATGAAGCCGATTGAGCAGTAAATTTCCAATTTAAACAAAGAAAAGCCTGAAACTTCTTGATGGTACGAGAAGTTTCAGGCTTTTTTTTGACAGATTTCCAGCAAAAACTACGCCATACGCCAATTTTACGCCAAACGATGCAGGATTTTGTGCAGAGCAAAAAGAGCGTTGTTCTAGTTTTGGTGTAAGAATCGGGCGTGTGGTGGGCGGGTGTAGACTTATAAAGGGCTGCATCAGAAAGTGGATTTATAAATCTGCAAACGGACAGCCGGAACTTTCCACCGCAGAAGGAGTAAATGTGAAAAACATGGAGGCTTTCTTATGAACAACCTGCTTTCCTGCCACTATAACATGGATACCAACCGGGTGGAAGCCCGGTTCGAGGATGGCACCATCCTTGCCATTGACTGCATCGCCATTGAGGATGAATATGGCAATACCCCGGCACAGCGGGCAGAACTGGACTGGCTGCTGTACAACAAACCTCTGGAATACACACAGCTTGTGCTGAGTGGGGAGATTGAGCACTATCTGTCACTGGGATGTGAGCATGGCAGACTGGAAGATTAAGCCCAACATAACAACAAATCCCGGCAGGTGTTCTACAAGGTAGGCACTTGCCGGGATTCGTTTTGTTTGATTTACTTTTCCCTTACTCCATCCACCAGATGAAAATAATCATAATAGGGCGTAGTATAGGTTTCATACCGCCCCACTACGGTAATGGTTGTGCCTTCTTCCGGGTAATCGCCATCGGTCAGCACGAACTCCACTCCCTGCTGGCAGCAGGCAAGCGCATCGTAGATGACGCAGGAATGGTACAGCTCACCAGTCTGCTCATCTGTGTACTCCTGATATTCGCCCGTTATACGAACAATTTTATCGGTGTAGTTCTCCGGGGTAACGAGCATATTGTAAACTTCTGCGTTCACAACCGTATCGCTGAGTAAGGTCAGGTCAATGTCTGCATCCATACCGGTGTGAATATCGCTTGCGCCAGCAGTGCTGCTTTCCGGGAGCTGCACAGAATGTTCCGGGGAGGGTGCAGTAACAGCACTAGAAGATGCAGACTCCGGCAAGACCGTCGCCACGGAAGATGCCGCTTCGGGCTTTGCACCGCAGGTGGTCAATGCAGCGGCGGCACAGAGCAGCAGAAAGCCCTTCAAAAGTCGTTTCATGATGCCCTCCCCAGCAGTTTTCCGGCCAGACAGCACAGGCCAAACGCCGCCATGTCAACCGCAACAATGGTCGAACCAACCGGCGTTCCGGCCAGGACGGAAGCCACGATGCCCACAAAGGCACAGCTCACGGACAATACCGCCGAGCAGATGGTGACAGCGCGGAAATTCTTGCACAGGCGCATCGCCGAAAGAGCCGGAAAAATCACCAGTGCAGAAATCAGCAGAGAGCCGACAAGGTTCATTGCCAGCACAATGATGACGGCAATGACAATGGCAATCAGCAGATTGTATCCGTTTGCATTGGTTCCGACGGCCTGTGCAAAGGTTTCGTCAAAGGTGACTGCAAAGATCTTGTTGTAGAACAGCATAAACACTGCGACCACGATGATGGAAAGCCCGATGCAGAGCCAAACTTCCGATTTTGTCAGGGTCAGGATCGAGGTAGAGCCGAACAGGGTGCTGCACACATCGCCAGACAGATTCGCCGAGGTCGAGAACAGATTCATCAGCAGATAGCCCATTGCAAGCGCGCCAACGGACACCATAGCAATGGCAGCGTCACCTTTGATTTGGGTGTTTTGTCCGGTATGCAGCAACAGGACTGCGCAGGCCACAGTCACGGCCAGCGTCAGCGGCATATGGTCGGACATTCCCAGCACGGTCGCAATGGCCATGCCGCCGAACGCCACATGAGAAAGGCCATCTCCGATAAAAGAAAACCGTTTCAGCACCAGCGTCACGCCCAGCAGCGAAGAACACAGGGCAATCAGAACGCCCACGATGAGCGCATAGCGGACAAAGGGATAGTTCCAGTAAAAGATCAGCTTTTCCAACACGTTCATACGGCACCGCCTTTCCCAGCCGCAAACAGCCGCCCCTGCGGGCTTTGCAGATACGCTTCCCGTGTACCGAAAAAGATCGTTTCACCAACATGAAGAATGTGGCTTGCGTAACAAACCGCAGCCTGAATGTCGTGGGAGATCATCAGGACAGTAATGCCCTCCTGCTGGTTCAGTTTTTCGATCAGATGGTACATTTCCGCAGTCACTTTTGGGTCAAGACCGGAAACAGGTTCGTCCAGAAGCAGCATTTTCCGGGTAGCGCAGAGGGCGCGCGCCAAAAGGACGCGCTGCTGCTGACCGCCGGAAAGCTCCCGATAGCAGCGTTTTGCCAGCGGTTCGATCTGCATTTTGCGCATGGCATCCTGCGCAAGCTGCTTTTCCTCCCGACTGTAAAACGGGCGCAGTCCACAACGGCTCTGGCAGCCAGACAGCACGATTTCCTGCACCGACGCTGGAAAATCTCTCTGCACGATGGTCTGCTGAGGCAGATAGCCGATCTCGTTCTGACGCAGACCATCGCCCATCTCGAGTTGCCCGGAAATGGGCTGCTGCAAACCGAGCAGAGTTTTCATCAGGGTACTTTTTCCTGCACCGTTTTCACCAACTACGCAAAGATGATCGCCTGCGTGAATCTCAAAGTTCAGAGGATCCAGAATGGCCTTTCCCTCATAGCCAACGAGAAGGTTCTTACAAATGAGCTGAGACATGACGGTTCCTTCCTTTAGTTCAGAGCCTGTTTCAGCACATCCAGATTGCTTTCCATCACGGAAAGGTAGGTCGTACCGTTTGCCACATCGGTGGATGTGGTGGACTGCATGGAATCCAGCGTCAGGATGGACTGATTCTTTTCGGCGGTATTCTGCACGATAGTTTCGGCAATTTTGTGCTGTGCGCCCTCAATGGTCAGGACGCAGGGCAACTTCAGCTCATCCACCTTCTGTGCAAGGAAGGAGATGGTCTCAAAGCTGGCTTCCGTTTCCGCAGAGCAGCCTGCAAACGCGGCATAATAGCTCAGACCGTAATCGTCCACCAGATAGCGGAACGGGAAACGGTCGCCGAACAGCACAGTTTTCCGGGCGGCATTGTCCACCACCGTCTGATATTCGCCATCCAGAGCGGCCAGCTTTTCCAGATAGGATGCAGCGTTAGTAGCGTAGGCATCTTTGTTAGCCGGGTCGATCTCTTCCAGTGCATCGGTGATTGCATTGCAGAGAGTTTCAGCGTTCTTCAGCGACAGCCATACATGCTCGTCATATTCTTTTTCCGCGTGTTCCAGCATATCCTCCTTGATTTCATCACCGCTCATATCCATCGGATAGTAAGTCGGCCAATGCTCCATTTCCTGAGAGAGTGCATCGAAGCCTTCATTGCCGAAATAAATGTGAAAATGTTCCGCTTTGCCCGGAGCAATGCCATGATCACTGAATTGCACATACTTAGGCGCATCAGCATCACCATCGGTTGCCTCGAAGAAATATCGTACGCCTCTGCTGCCAGATTTATAGTCATAAATCTGGTAGCCCTTATATTGATAGGCAGCCTTTGCCTCAACACCGTTTTTCACAAAACACATCGTGTTATTTTCGGCATTGATTGTAATTTTGGAAACATCCGTTTTATAACCCGTTTCGTAATAGGCACGGTATTCTTCCGCCGTTTTGTTCCCGTTTTCTGCTTTACGTTCCATCACTTCGTCCAGAATACCCTCTTGAAGATAAGGATAAACAGACTGCCACTCGCCATCCCAATCGGACAGGTTTCGATCCTGCACATCGCTATCGGCAAAGCGGGAATATCCGTGATGATGTCCTTCCTCCGCCTGCATACCGGGCATTGCTTCCTCTGTCTTAACAGTGTCTTTCAGCACATCAAGCAGATTGATAACTTTCATATTTTTGTTGGTGGCTTCTTTCAGGGCGTCTTCCACCCAGCCATCCGATTCGCCGCCAACATAGAGGAACAAGTCACAGTCTGAGATTTTAATAATATCATCTGCGGTGGGCTGATAGCTGTGCAAATCCACGCCGTTGTCCAGAAGCATGGTAACTTCGGCATGATCGGCCTTGTCGCCGAGGATTTCGCGCACCCAGTCATATTCCGGGAAAATAGTCGTGACGATTTTCAGCGGCTTGCTGCCACTCTGTGATGCGGATGGTGCAGAAATGGACGAGGAACCGGCCTTCCCACAGCCGCCCAAAATACCAGAAGCCAGTAAAAGGCAAAAAAATACAGCGAATATACGTTTGAATTTTTTCATAGAAATGCGCTCCATTGTTTGATATCAAGAATCATACGGACAAGCATTTCTTAATCCGACAGTTTTACCTTTAGTCGAATCGGTGTTTTTATCAGCAAAAGCGGAGAGCAAAGCGACAGCAAAGCTGCCAACACAAAATGCGGCGCGGGTGTCCGAATGAACTGCCCGGAACCATCTTTTCCGGCGTGCAGGATATTCTCGCAAAGTTTCAGCTGTGCGCAGACGGCGCAGTCTGCCCCAGTACAGTCGTGGTGGACTTCTTCCGCGCAGAATGTCAATGAACCTAAAACGGCCAGCAGGAAACCAACCAGCAGGATCCACGCAGCGCGGCGTTGTTTTGCAGTGCAGTTCATTCCATTGCCCTCCTTTCTTGAATTTGCAACTTGATTGCAAATTGGATTATAGCAAGGCAACATTGGATTGTCAAGTGGAAATTTTTGCGGACACTACGTTAATCTAAATCGCCGTCAAGAGGGCTGGCACCGTCCAGCCCTCTCTCTTTTTACCAAAGTTCCCCTTGTGTTTTCTTGCAAGCTGCCAAAAGTGACGTGTTTTCAAAACTTTTTGTTGACACGGCTCGGTTCTTGTGGTAATCTATCCCAACAATTTAATATAACATATTTACTTAGAGTTCTAGCTCGGCTCCCGAAGGAGCCGAAGCAAGTTTTTAACTTTCTTATCGCTACATAACGAACCCGAACCAAGGCCACCCCGGAAGGGATGGTCAGGTTCAGGTTGTTGTGTGGCGATTTTTTATTGCCAAATCCAGCACCGCACCTTGAAAACAGAAAGACCGTCTGCATGGGATACACGGCGATGACCCCGTAAGGGAGAGCCGGGAAACGCCGCCGAGAGGGGGCAGGAAAACCATGTGGGGAGAACGGCTAAATGTTGATTCCTCAGTTACCAGAAAACAATGTGGTCAAATTGACCACATTGTTTTTCTGTAACGCCAGTGAAAGGAGGGTCATCTCCATGTATATGACAAATGAAGAATGGGAGCAAAACAATCAGGATTATTTGAAAGAATCGTATGAGAAAACGGGTTTTACTGCCGGAGGATACGCTATCCGCAAAATCATCTGCGGCGGCTGTGGTCGAGTATTCTACACCACGTCCGGTTCCAAAAAATACTGTCATAGCTACTGGTGCGGCAATCGGGCCAACAGTCGGCGGCAGCGGGAATACCGTCAAATGCACTGTCAGGATCTAGTCTGCCAGTGCTGCGGCGAAAAATTCACGCCTAAACGTGCAGGTGCCCGTTATTGCAGCAATGCCTGCCGGCAAAAAGACTATCGAAAACGTGTTACGGTTAACCAAGTGGTCAAAATGATCACATCGTTTTTCCGTAACGTCTCAAGGCCTGTTGAAAATCAGGTTGCCAAGATGACAACCCGATTCTACCCGTAACGGATTCAGTGGGTCAAAATGGCCCGTTGAAGGGAGTCAAGGGGGAACGCCTTGCCCAGTGATATGATGCCTTGCGTCATATCCTACTGGGTATTATCTGGCGCACCGCAAGCGGCAGATTCAGCAGCAAAGCTGCTGCCCCCCACCAAGACGTTGAAACGGAGGAATGTCTATCTGAAATTAACACGACACAACGGACGAGCCGGGACCCACGGCACCTATAACCCCAAGCACAACGACCGGAATTTCGACCTCACCAACAGCGAGCACATCGACCCGGAACGAGCCAAGGGCAACATCTACTGGGACTGCTTCCACGGATTTCGCTCCACCATCGCTCCACAAGACCCGGATGATCTGGCGGCGACCTTCTCGGATGTGGAACGGCAGTTCTACGAAACCCACTACACGGCTTTTGTGGAAAGCCAAAACGAGCGTAATGCCAAGATCCGGCACACGGAGCGCAACCGCTCCATTCCTGACCTGCTGTCCAGCCGTAAGACCTGCCCGGAAGAGACCATCTACCAACTTGGAACGCTGGATGAACACGCTTCGGCAGAGGACTTGCTGAATATCGTCACGGAGTTCATTGAGGAATTCAAGGGCAAATTTGGCGAACACGTCCATGTGCTGGACTGGGCACTGCATCTGGACGAAAGCACACCCCACATCCACGAGCGCCATGTGTTCGACTGCAAGAACAAGTACGGCGAGGTAGCTCCCCAACAGGAAAAGGCACTGGAAGCACTGGGCTTTGAGCTGCCCGACCCGGACAAGCCCCTCAGCCGCCGCAATAATCGCAAAATCGCCTTTGATGCAGCCTGCCGGAAGATGCTGTTTGAAATTGCCAAGCTGTACGGGCTGGAATTGGAGGAAGAAGCGGAGTACGGAAACCGCAAGTATCTGGAAAAGCAGGACTTCATTCTTGCCAAGCAAAAGGAGCAACTTGCTGCCCAGCAGGACAGGCTGGATGAACTGACCCTCAAGGTCAGCGACATGGAAACCCTGCTGGAAGATGTTTCAGCAGCGGCCTACGACAAGGCGGTGGAGGTCGTGACGGACGTAGTACGCACCGAGACCCGCAAGGAAGATATGCGGATGATCGAGGACACGAAGAAGTGGGTGCTGTCCCCGGAACGCAAGGCTCCGCAGGCTACGAGAGAGTATGCAGCGCACCGTTTGGACACCGTGCTGGACAAGTTCCTCAAGACCATGCAGACCACTGCCACTCGCTTGCAGGAAAAGCTCCTGAGACCGGATGTCCGGCAGAAAGGCAAGGAACAGGTCAAGGAAAAAGCACGCGATTCTGTTCTGCAACTGCTGAACCACTTACAGGCAGAGCAGGCACAGCGGGTGCCCGGAGAGCAGCATACTGCGGAGAAATCAGAAACACGAGGTGATGTTTATTGAGCAAAGAAGTCAATGAAGAACGCACTCCCCGAACCGTTGAGGATGTGAAGGAAATGCTAGCCAAGCACTCCAATGGTGAAATTCAGCGGACGATCCAAAACTGCATCACGATTTTGCAGAACGACCATGTGCTTGCCGATGCTATCCGGC
>ERZ791843.1299-NODE-1299-length-10256-cov-2.54975_pt1 | contig 10256 bp, 3 predicted proteins | sample MGYA00510290_ERZ791843 | MGnify/ENA primary metagenome ERZ791843 (study PRJEB30046, sample SAMN00715254) | human gut metagenome | study: EMG produced TPA metagenomics assembly of the A metagenome-wide association study of gut microbiota in type 2... | reverse complement strand
ATAACAAAATGAAAAGGTTAGAAAGATTGTTTAGAAAGATCGGCGAAGCCGACGTACATGTTTGGGGATATTCAACAATTAATATTCGCCCGAACGAGGAAGCTTAATTTTTTAGTTTTCAAGTATTAGTAATTTAAAAGTTTAAAGATTATGAAGAAAATAAGTTCTTTAGTTAGAAAAATCCTCAGTGAAGTAGGTCGTAACGAAATGCTTGCATGGGGGTACAGAATTGAAAAATGAGAGAGAGAACATTAGCTAAGTTTGCAGTGGGGATACGTTATTGAAAGCGTTATCCCCACTTTTTTTGCTTCTTATAAGTCCCGGATATTGTATTCACTGTTTTTTTCGATAGAAGAAGGTTGTGTACGACAAAACAGTTACCGTCCGAGTTAGTTTCCTTTGCTTGAAACTAAAGTTTCATCAGTTAGAAACTATGGTTTCATCGGTAAGAAACTAATGGTTTCAAGTAACTGAAACTGAAGTTTCCAGCGTATGGAACCAGGGTTTCGAGCCGCGAAACCAACAGTGTTAAGGCGTAGTGTCAGTTTTTCATGTTCAATCCAATTCCAGGTGACAGCATTATTGCCGTCACTTGCTGCTGTCACTTGTTGCTGTCACATCTTTAGTTGCTCATAATCATTTGGTTAGGTCGTGTTTCGTGACAGGTGACAGATATATATCATAAACAATTTGTTAGGAGAGGATTAACGGCGATAACTCTGTTTTATGATCACAATCATTGTGGTTGTTATATCTGTTATGATTGTGCAAATCTATTATATTTATTCAAAAAAAGATGATTGTTTAAACTTTATTTCTTTACTTTGTTATTTATACAGTGAGACTTATAGCGAACTTAAACTAGAAAGATTATGAAAATAAGGCAGATTTGTATGGTGGTGCTGTTATGGTTGGGAGTGATTCCGGCAGTGCAGGCACAGAGTTTCGACAAATTATGGAAAGAAGTAGAACAGGCAGGAAAAAAGAGTTTGCCTAAAACAGTAATAAAATTGACTGACGAGATTTACCGGAAAGGAGAAAAAGAAAAGAATTCCGCCCAGATGCTGAAGGCATATATGTGGAGGATGAAATATCAGGAAATAGTGACTCCCGACAGTTTTTATGTCGGTCTGACCGGGCTGGAACAATGGGCGAAACAAACAAAACAGCCTATGGACCGTGCTATATTGCACTCATTGATAGCGGGAATCTATGCTGATTATGCAGCCAATAACCAATGGGAGCTCCGGAGAAGGACGGAAATCGTGGAGGAAGCTCCTTCCGCAGATCTACGCGAATGGACAGCAAATATATTCGTAGAGAAAGTGCGGACAAATGTGAAAGAGGCTCTGGCGGACTCTGTGCTGCTGCTCAAAACGTCCTCACGCGATTATATTCCTTTTGTGGAATTAGGGGAGACTAGTGAATATTATCACCATGATATGTATCATTTGTTGGCTTCCCGTGGCATAGAATCCTTGAACCGGATAGAAAGACTTAGTAGCGGAACATTACCGGGCGATATTTCTTCGGATCCGGTAAAACAGGATATTATATCTATCTATGGAAATATGATTTCCGCCTATCAGGCAGCCGGTCTGAACGAAGGATACGTGTTGGCACTGCTCAACTATTTGCAGTGGCGACGCATGGCGGATCAGGCGTTCCGTTCCTTCCAGGCTAAAAACGGGTTGATAGGACTGACGCAAGATCCTTATTTGGCTGCATTGAATGAACTGAAAAGCAAATTCAAATCGGAACCGATATGTGCTGAAGTTTATTTGGCGCAAGCTCAGTTTGCAATTGAAAAAGCCCAGCCGGTAAGTGCCTTGAAACTGTGTGACGAGGCAATCGGACTTTATCCGTCTTACCATAGGATTAATGCTTTGAAGAATCTGAGGCAGGAGATTCTATCTCCTTACTTGAATGTCAATGTGATCAGCCAGGCTTTTCCCGGCGAAGAAATTAAACTGAGAGCTTCGCATAAGAATCTGGACGGTTTTACGGTACGCCTTTTTAATAAAGCGAAGAAGTTGGTGAAGGAACAGCATTATTCGGTTCTTCGTCCGGAAGATTATCGGACGCAGGACACGGTGTTCACTTTCAAGTCCCCGGAAGTGGGAGCTTACGTCATGCGTATTGTTCCTGATATTCGTGCCAAGCGGGATAGTGAAAGTGAGTTTAACGTGACCCGCTTCAAAGTGTTGACGTGCCGTTTGCCGAGGCAACAGTATGAAGTGGCGGCCTTGGACGCTCAAACCGGGCATCCTGTACCCAACGCAAAGATAATATTGTATAGTAATGACGAAAAAGTGTTGCAGGAGTTTACGACGGGAGAAGAAGGAAAAGTGGTGTTCCCCTGGAAATCCGAATACAGATATTTGAAAGCTTCGAAAGGCGTGGATACAGCCATGCCGAAACGAAGTATTTACGGCGGAAGCTACGGTTATTACGATGATGAGGATGAAGCGACGGAAAGTATGACGTTATTGACCGACCGTTCCTTGTACCGTCCCGGTCAGACAGTGTATGTGAAAGGTATTGCTTATATGCAGAAATCGGATACAGCCAATGTGCTTCCCGGTAAAGATTATACTGTAACTTTGTTGGACACAAATAATCAGGAAGTGGGGCGTAAGTCGGTACGTACCAATGAATTCGGTTCGTTTACCACCGATTTCGCATTACCTTCGGCCTGTCTGAACGGAATGTTTTCTTTGACGGCGGGAGAAAGTAGAACGAATATCCGTGTGGAGGATTATAAACGTCCGACATTCGATATTACGTTTGAAAAGCAAACGGAAAGTTACCGACTCGGAGATGAAGTGCAGGTAAAAGGCAAGATACAGTCTTATAGCGGTGTGATGCTTCAGGACCTTCCGGTAAAGTATACGGTGAAGCGTTCTGTTCGCAGTTTCTGGAGGATTTCGGAGGCTGTACAGATTGCTTCGGGTGAAGTGACTGCCAACGGGAACGGAGAATTTACGATCCCGGTTCGCCTGGAAGAAAGTGCAGATTATAAGAATAATGATAAAATATATTATCGTTATTCTGTTGAAGCGACTGTTATCAATGCGGCAGGTGAAACACAGTCGTCTACGGAGATGATTTCGGCAGGACAGCGTTCATTGATTTTACAGACGGAGTTGAAAGAAAAGATTTGCAAGGATAGGCCGTTCAACATTGTGTTTGAAGCACAGAATCTGAACGGACAGCCTGTGGAAGTGAAAGGTACATACTCTTTATATCCGGCGAAAGATAAGGACTACAAGCAACTGGGCGAGAAACCGGTTGCAACCGGAACGTTTACTTCTAATAAGGAAATGACCTTCAATTGGGGGAAATTTTCTTCCGGGTCGTATGTGCTGAAGGCAACGGTGAAAGATAACCAGGGAAAAGAAGTGACGGCGGAAGCAAATACGATTCTTTTCTCTTCTGACGACAAACGTCCGCCTGTTCAGTCCGCCGTGTGGTTCTATGCAGAGAATACGGAATTTGACACTGCTCATCCGGCGGTATTCTATTTCGGAACTTCGGAAAAGGATACCTATATAATGATGAATGTATTTTGCGGTGATAAACTGCTGGAAAGCAAGGCACTGAATCTGTCCGATACGATTGTTCGTTTTCAATATCCGTATCAGGAAAGTTACGGTAACGGTATCTTCGTGAACTTCTGTATGGTGAGGGACGGACAGGTTTATCAGGAACGGGTTCAGGCGAGAAAACGTTTGCCGGACAAGACATTGGTGATGAAGTGGGACGTATTCCGTGATAAATTGCGTCCCGGACAGAAAGAGGAATGGAAACTGACAATCAAGACACCGCAGGGACAGGCTGCTCATGCCGAAATGTTGGCGACGATGTATGATGCCTCACTTGATAAAATCTGGAACCGCCGGCAGGATTTCCGGGTTTACTACCAGCAACTGCTTCCTTATTCCGATTGGATGAACGGATATGTTGGAAATAACTCCTACAATTATTGGTGGGATCGTAAGTCTCTCAAAGTACCTGCAATGTTGTATGACAGATTCGCTATGCAGCCTGATATAAGAAATGTATATGCGATGTCAGAATCCATAGCTGATGGAGTAGTGGTCAGAGGATATGCAGTGCAAAAGAAAATGTCGGTGACAGGCAGCGTTGTAAGCCGGAGCAATGCGGTGAGATATGCATCGGCGCTAGTTTCCGAAGATGCTGCGGATACAATGTTTGAATCGGAGTTAGTGCCAATGGTAGCAGGAAAGGCCGATGCCGCTTCCGGAGAAGAAGCGCTTCCTGAAGCTCCTGCCGGCTTGCGTACAAATCTTGCCGAGACTGCTTTCTTCTATCCCCAACTCCGTACCAATGAGCAGGGAGAGGTTTCTTTCTCTTTCACTATGCCCGAAAGTCTGACACGTTGGAATTTCCGTGGATATGCTCACACCAAGGGAATGTTAATGGGAACGCTGGACGGAGAAGCTATTACCAGTAAAGAATTTATGCTGACCCCGAATCTGCCACGTTTCGTGCGTGTGGGCGATAAGACCTCTATTGCTGCCTCTGTCTCTAACATGACTGGCAAGCCGCAAGCAGGAACAGTAAGCATGATTCTTTTCGATCCGGTGACGGAGAAGGTTGTCGACACACAGAAACAGAAGTTCTCCGTTGAGGCAGGCAAGACAATTGGTGTGAACTTCATGTTTACCGTCAGTGATAAATACGAGGTACTGGGTTGTCGGATGATAGCCGATAGCGGCACATTTAGCGACGGAGAGCAACAATTGGTTCCGGTACTCAGCAACAAGGAACATTTGGTAGAGACACTGCCCATGCCTATACGTGGAGAAGAAACTCGCACCTTCTCGCTCGACAGTTTGTTCAACCGGCATAGTAAAACGGCAACAGACCGTAAACTGACGATTGAATTTACCGGAAATCCTGCTTGGTATGTTATTCAGGCATTGCCTTCTTTGAGCCTTCCGGTCAATAATAACGCTATTTCATGGGCTACCGCCTACTATGCGAATACATTGGCTTCGTATATAATGAACAGTCAGCCACGCATCAAGGCTGTGTTTGATAGCTGGAGACTTCAGGGCGGTACGAAGGAAACCTTCTTGAGCAACTTGCAAAAGAATCAGGAAGTGAAGAATATTCTGTTGTCCGAATCTCCGTGGGTACTCGAAGCACAGACTGAAGAACAGCAGAAAGAGCGTATCGCTACACTGTTCGACTTGAATAATATCCGTAACAATAATATCGCTGCACTGACCAGATTGCAGGAATTGCAAAATTCCAACGGTGCCTGGTCATGGTATAAAGGAATGAACGGCAGCGGTTATGTCACGGCCTATATTGCCGAATTGAATGCCCGCCTTGCTCTGCTGACCGGTGAGAAGTTGGACGGACCAGCACTTGCTTTACAGGAAAAGGCGTTGACTTATCTTCACCAATCAGCTTTGGAAGAATACAAAAATATTCTTAAAGCACAGAAAGAAGGAGTGAAGTTCACAGGAGTGTCGGGCTCTATCCTGCAATATCTGTATATTGTCGCTATTTCCGGCGGACAGGTTCCTGCTGCCAATAAAGCTGCGTATGCTTATTATCTTTCTAAAGTGAAAGAGTTGCTTCCGGCAGCTTCAATGAATACGAAGGCGATTGCTGCTATCGTGCTCGATAAAGCCGGACAAAAGAAAGAAGCGCAGGAATTTGTTGCTTCTCTGAAAGAACATCTGACAAAGACGGACGAACAGGGGATGTTCTTCGCTTTCAACGAGAATCCTTATGCGTGGGGAGGAATGAGGATGCAGGCTCATGTAGACGTTATGGAAGCTTTGGAATTGATCGGCGGAAACAGCGAAACGGTGGAAGAAATGAAACTCTGGCTGTTGAAACAGAAGCAGACGCAACAATGGGATTCCCCTGTAACTACGGCAGATGCGGTGTATGCACTGTTGATGAAAGGTACTAATTTGCTTGACAATCAGGGCGATGTACGGATTGTGATTGCCAATGAAGTACTGGAAACGGTGAGTCCGAGCAAGACTACGGTGCCGGGACTGGGATATATCAAACGTTCGTTTACACAGAAGAATGTCATGGATGCCCGCAAGATTGAAGTGGAAAAGAGAAATCCGGGGATTGCCTGGGGAGCTGTTTATGCAGAATATGAATCGCCGATCAAGGATGTGAAGCAACAGGGAGGTGAGTTAAATGTACAGAAACAATTATATGTGGAACGTACGGTGAATGATACCCCTCAGCTGCAACCGGTCACGGCAAAGACGGTGCTTCAGGTAGGTGATAAGGTTGTTTCCCGTTTGAGTATCCGTGTAGACCGTGCAATGGACTTTGTACAGTTGAAAGATCAGCGTGGCGCTTGTTTCGAGCCGATCGGCAGTGTCTCCGGTTATCGCTGGAATAACGGAATCGGCTATTATGTGGACATTAAAGATGCTTCTACCAATTTCTTCTTCGATCACTTGGGGAAGGGAGTTTATGTGCTGGAATATAGTTACCGTGTCAGTCGTGCGGGAACTTACGAAACGGGGCTGGCAACCATGCAATGTGCCTATGCGCCGGAATATGCTTCTCATTCGGCTTCAATGACGGTAGAAGTGAAATAATTAACTTATTAACGGTGAACGGTAAACGTTCACCGTTAATAATCCTTTCAATACGTTTCATATCTCATCTAAAACTCCTACATTTGTACACCAAAATAAAATATATCACATGAAACGTAGTTTACTATCTATATTTTTTCTGCTTATTGTCACTTTGGCAGCTGTCGCCCAACCTCGTATTTCTTCTAATAAGGAGACGCACAACTTCGGACAAATAGAATGGAAACGTCCGGTGACAGTGGAGTATACCATTACCAATACTGGAAATCAGCCTTTGGTGCTGACCAACGTCACCACTTCTTGTGCCTGTGCCGTGGCCGACTGGACAAAAGAACCGATTGCTCCCGGAGCGAAAGGTATTGTAAAGGCTTCATTTGATGCCAAAGCATTGGGACGTTTCGAGAAGTCGGTCGGTATTTATAGCAATGCTACTCCGAGTCTGGTTTATCTGAAGTTTACGGGTGAAGTGGTGCAGGAAATAAAGGATTATACGAAGACTCATCCTTTCGCTATCGGTAATATCCGTATCGACCGGGATGAATTTGCCTTCCCCGATGTATATCGCGGACAGCAACCAACTATGACGTTCAGCATTGCCAACCTTTCCGACCGTCCTTATGAACCGGTACTGATGCATCTTCCTCCTTACCTGAAAATGGAGGCGGAACCTAAAGTGCTGCTCAAAGGAAAGAAAGGAACTGTCAAACTGACGCTGGACGCCAGCCAACTGAATGATTACGGATTGACACAGACTTCCGTCTATCTCTCCCGTTTTGCCGGTGATAAGGTCAGTGAGGATAATGAAATTCCCGTTTCGGCTATTCTACTTCCCGATTTCTCGCGGATGACGGCGAAAGATTCGTTGGACGCACCGGCTATCCGTATCTCGGAAACAAATATAGACCTCAGTGTACCATTGATAAAGAAAAAGAAAGCCAGCTACAATATCTTGATTGCTAATGCCGGAAAGACTCCGTTAGTAATCAGTAAGTTGCAGGTGTTTAATTCTTCTGTGGGCGTTAGTCTGAAAAAGACCGTGCTGCCGCCGGACGGAATGACGAAACTGAAAGTGACGATTCGTAAACGTGACGTCGGTAATAAGAAGCATCATTTACGCATTCTTATGATTACAAACGACCCGTTGAATCCGAAAGTTGAAATCAATATCAAACGCTAAATTCTATGGCTATGGAACATCCTGAAAATAGTGGAGAATACAAAGGGCTTGCTGTCAACAAAGGCATCGAGCAGCCTTCATCTGTAAATCCTTACCTGAAACGTAAGCCGAAAAAGCGTCAGCTTTCGGTGGCGGAGTTTGTTGAGGGGATTGTGAAAGGCGACATTACTATTTTGAGCCAGGCTGTGACATTAGTGGAAAGTGTGAAACCGGAACATCAGGCCGTAGCACAAGAGGTGATAGAGAAATGCCTGCCTCATTCCGGAAATTCTGTCCGTATAGGTATCAGCGGAGTTCCCGGCGCGGGAAAGAGTACTTCGATAGATGTATTCGGTTTGCACGTGCTTGAAAAAGGAGGAAAGCTGGCTGTGTTGGCTATCGACCCCAGTAGCGAACGTAGTAAAGGCAGTATCTTAGGAGATAAGACGCGTATGGAACAGCTTTCCGTACATCCGAAGTCATTTATCCGCCCTAGCCCCTCGGCAGGTTCGTTGGGAGGAGTGGCACGCAAAACGCGTGAGACGATTGTACTCTGCGAGGCTGCCGGATTCGATAAGATTTTTGTGGAAACCGTCGGGGTGGGACAGAGTGAAACGGCTGTTCATTCTATGGTAGATTTCTTCCTGCTGATTCAGTTGGCAGGTACAGGAGACGAGTTGCAAGGCATTAAGCGCGGTATTATGGAAATGGCCGACGGCATTGTGATCAACAAGGCCGACGGGGATAATCTGGAACGTGCAAAACTGGCTGCTACTCAATTTCGTAACGCTTTGCATCTTTTCCCTGCTCCCGAATCGGGATGGACTCCCCAAGTGTTGACCTATTCCGGTTTTTATAATATCGGAGTTAAGGAGATATGGGATATGATTTATGAATATATTGACTTTGTGAAGACCAACGGTTATTTTGAATATCGTCGTAACGAGCAAAGTAAATACTGGATGTATGAAACGATCAACGAACAACTTCGTGACAGTTTCTATCATAATCCGAAGATTGAAGCCATGCTTCTGGAAAAGGAACAGCAAGTGTTGCAAGGAAATCTGACATCATTTATAGCCGCAAAGAGCCTACTCGATACTTATTTCGCAGACCTGAAACGGGACGACTAGAAAAAGAACGTTAAAAAGCGGATGAAAAAATAGGGGTGGTATGCTTTCTGATTGTATTTACATTCAGAGAACCATGAATATTGGACACAGAATATTATTTATTGACTTAAAATACCTTATGAACAAAACCTTGTTAACAGGTCTTCTGTGCTGCACCCTCACAGTACAGAGTTTCGCAGACCAACCTTTGGAAGGGTTTACCTATGCTACTTTGAATGCTCCGACAGGAGCGGAGTGGGAATCTCCCGAAAACTTGGCACTCAATAAGGAGCAGCCGCATGCTTATTTCTTTCCGTTTCAAGACTTGGAAAGTGCTCGCAAAGTATTGCCAGAAAACAGTAAGTTCTGGCAGTCTCTCAATGGCGACTGGAAGTTTCATTGGGCACCCGACCCCGATTCCCGTCCGGCAGATTTCTATCAGACGAATTATGATGTGACTTCGTGGGACGTAATCCCTGTACCGTCGAGCTGGAATATCTATGGTGTTCAGAAAGACGGAAGCTTGAAGTATGGAACTCCTATTTATGTCAATCAACCGGTTATCTTCCAACATAGCGTGAAGGTAGACGACTGGCGCGGAGGAGTGATGCGTACTCCGCCCGCTAACTGGACTACTTATAAGCACCGTAATGAGGTTGGTTCCTTCCGCCGCGATTTTGAGATTCCTCAGGATTGGGACGGCAGGGAAGTATTCATCAGTTTCGACGGTGTGGATTCTTTCTTCTATCTTTGGATTAACGGTAAGTATGTGGGGTTCTCCAAGAACTCGCGCAATACCGCTAATTTCAATATTACCCCTTATCTTCAGAAAGGCAAAAATATCGTAGCAGCCGAAGTATATCGTAGCTCGGATGGTTCATTTCTGGAGGCACAGGATATGTTCCGTCTGCCGGGTATCTTCCGTACGGTAGCTTTGTACTCGGTTCCCAAGGTTCATTTCCGTGACTTGGTGGCTATTCCCGATTTGGACGCTACTTATACGGATGGTTCTTTGACTATCAACGCCGATATCCGTAACTTGGATAAAAAGGCAGCCAAGGATTATAAAGTATATTATTCTTTGTATGCCAATAAACTGTATTCTGATGAAAATACGTTGGTAGACGGCGTTTCATCTCCGGTAATAGAGAAGATCGTTCCGAATGAGATTGGTAAGGTTCAAACTGTTTTTCAGGTGAAGGCTCCTAACAAGTGGTCGGCGGAGTTTCCTTATCGCTATACGCTTGTTGCTGAACTGAAAGATAAAAAGAACAGGACTATTGAAACGGTTTCTACTATCGTAGGTTTCAGGAAAGTGGAAATCAAAGATACACCTGCGTCAGAAGATGAGTTCGGGCTTGCCGGACGCTATTATTA
>ERZ791843.1293-NODE-1293-length-10287-cov-3.87959_pt1 | contig 10287 bp, 10 predicted proteins | sample MGYA00510290_ERZ791843 | MGnify/ENA primary metagenome ERZ791843 (study PRJEB30046, sample SAMN00715254) | human gut metagenome | study: EMG produced TPA metagenomics assembly of the A metagenome-wide association study of gut microbiota in type 2... | reverse complement strand
GACAGATATTGAAAAGATGCAAGGTACGTTTGATACACCAGATACTACAGGAGAGATGTCAGTGCTTCAAGGAATAGCACCAGTTTCTACGATGCAAGGATACCAAAAAGAAGTATTAGCATATTCCAAAGGTATGGGAAGATTATTTACAACCTTAAATGGATATGATATCTGCCATAATGAAGAAGAAATCATAGAAGCCAGTGGATATGATCCAGATAGAGATCTTGAAAATCCATGTGGATCTGTTTTCTGTTCCCATGGAGCCGGGTATAATGTCGCATGGAATGAGGTACCAGAACATATGCATTTAGAGAGCGTTCTTGCGAAAGAAATCGAGGAAGAGGAATTTGATGAACTGACACAGCGAAGGGCTTATATTGAAGAAGAATCAATTGATACAGAGGAAATCGATCGGATTCTTGAACAAACATTTTATGCAAACCAGCATAATAAAAGTAAATGGAAGAAGAAAACAGCAAGGCTTGTACAGGATTATCATACATCTGCAGAAAAATCATCGGTAAAAAGAGATATGTCCAAGAAATACCTGCTGGTTGATGGATATAATATCATTTACGCATGGGATGATCTGAAGGAATTATTAGATACGAATGTAGATGCAGCCAGAGGAAAATTACTTGATGAGATGAGTAATTATCAGGGAATGAAGGGCATGGAGCTGATTGTTGTGTTTGATGCATATCGTGTGAAAGGACATGAAACAGAGATCACAGATTACATGAATATTCATGTAGTCTACACAAAAGAAGCAGAAACAGCAGATCAGTATATTGAAAAATTTGCCCATACCCATGGACGAAAATACGATGTAACAGTTGCAACATCCGATGGATTGGAACAGATCATTATCCGCGGACAAGGTTGCCGTCTGCTTTCTGCAAGAGAATTAAAGAGAGACTATGAAGAAGCAAAAGCACAGATCAGAACAGAATATCTGGAGAATCAGAAAAATGAGAAAACTTATATGATGGATGGAATATCCTTGGAGAAAGAACAGCCAGAGAAGGAAAACTGATCATACAAAAATGGAGGCGGTAACATGGGGAAGATTTATCTGGAAGGTGCAGATAATACGAGAGACCTTGGCGGATTAAAAACGACAGAAGGTGCAGTGATCAAAGATAAACAGCTGATCCGCAGCAACCGTTTATCAAGGATTACGCAGAAAGATAAGATTTTACTGGAAACAGAATATCATTTACAGAAAATTCTGGATTTAAGAACACCAATGGAAGTAGAACAAGAGCCAGATCTGGAAGTGGCGGGAGCTGTTTATGAGAATATTCCGTTTTTTATGGAAAGCATGGTGGGAGTCAGCCGGGAGCAGGAAACAAGAAAACAGATGTTACATATGGAAGAATTTCCAGAGATGTCAGATATTTATAAGATGATGATCAAAGAAGAATTTTGCAGAAAGCAGATCTCACAAGCAGTCAGAGAGATTATGAATAAAAAAAATGGTGCGGTTTTATGGCATTGTACAGAAGGAAAAGACCGTTGTGGATTGTTATCAGCAACCATTTTATTTTTGCTTGATGTGTCTGAAGATGACGTGATGGAAGATTATCTAAAGACCAATAAAGCTGCGATCACAAGAGTAGAAAAATTAAAAAAGAAACTTCATTTAGCAGGATTGCATCGCGAAAAAATCGAAAAAATAGAGGGTTATTTTGTGGCAAAAGAAGAATTTTTAAATGCAGCACTTAAAACGATGAAAGAAGAATATGGTTCTATTAATCAGTTTATGATCAAGGGATTAAATATTTCCATGCAGCAAAAAGAGGATTTTAAACAAAAAGTACTGGAGTAGACAATGGAAGAGAAGAAGAGAACAATTGTTATGTTTGGGGATTCCCTGACCGACTATTTCCCAATGGAAAAATTAAAAGATATAGATGCACAGTTCATTAACAGCGGAGTTGCAGGGGATACGATTGCAGAGATGGGTGCAAGACTGGCTTATGATGTATTTCCATATAAACCAGATATCATTATTATGCAAGGTGGTGCAAATGATTTCCTGATGTCATTGTATCCAGGAGCAAGAGCGTTAGCAGAACGATTGATCAGACTTGCACGAAGGATTCGGGAACAATTGCCAGATACAAAGATTTATATTGAATCTATGTATCCGGCATATACCAAAAGGATTGGATTGATGCCGTCCTGGGCAGAAGGAAAATCCAATAAAGAGATTCAAAAGATCAATACAGAAATACAAAGATTGTGTAAACAGGATAACTTTGAGTATGTTGATGTATTTGATAAATTGATCGGAGAAGATGGGCAGTTGTCAAGAGAGTATACCGTGGACGGAATACATTTGCAGGAAAATGCCTATGATGTTGTAGCTGCGATCATTTATCATTTGATGGAGGGTTGATCATTAACCTTCCAAATTACAATTTCAATACATCCAGATCTTCAGGTATATAAAGTGTTCCAGTATAATACTGCTTGCCTTCCTTCATATATTTTTCTTGACGATGCAGCATATTTTTATCTTCTGTATGCCATAGAACCAGATTTGGAATCTTTAGATACTCTGCTAATTCACAGGCATCTTTTACCGTACTATGGTGTTTTTCATAAGGTTTAAAAATATCTCTTTCACCATACACACAAAATGCTTCATGAAGCAGCCAGTCAGAATCTTTCACAAAATCATAAAGAGATTCACGATAAGGTTCATCTCCAGGAAAGGATACCCTTAATCCATTTTCCATAACAGATGTAAAACCAAACTGTTTTTCTTTTGTAGAGCCGATATCAAAGAATGTAAAAGAATCTCCAAGAATCTGAATCGTATCTCCATGTGCAATGACATGAAATATAATACGTTCATCAAAATGCTTATAAAATTTCTTACCAACGGTAAGTTTTGTCAGCGTTTTGATCGTATGAACCAGTTCTTCATGACAGTAGATCGTCAGAGTACCATCATAAGTTCCCTTGTTCATAGAAGTAGCGATCATACGGATCATCCAGACCATTCCTAAAATATGATCATTATGAGCATGTGTCACAAAAATATTATGAATGCTTTCAAGAGGGATTCCAGCTTTGTCAAGCTGAGATAGAATTCCATTTCCGCCGCCGGCATCGACAAGAAAGTATTCTTCACCTTTTTGCATGGCATAACAAGTGTTATAGCAATGAATTGCCTGCGCATTTCCAGTTCCTAAAACGATCAGTCGTTCCATAAAAATCTCCTTTATATATCATCATAAGTGTATAAAATCATCGTATCTCTCTGCATTATATTACATTTTTGAGAAGATGGGAAATTCCTTTTTGCGATTCTTGATATTTCCTGTCAGTCAGCTATAATAAGGATAGTGTATACATGGAGAAAGGCGAAGGAAAAGACGATGCTTAAGATACAATACAGAGATGCAAAAGATGGAGGAATCGAAGTTCTTCGTTGTTTCAGCAAAGAAGATCAAGTGGAGATTCCGTCAGAAATTGAAGGAAAAAGAGTTACGAAGATTGGTGATTATGCATTTTCTGCGCATAAACGAAAAGAAGACGAAGCAAAAGAGATTATGATCGGCGAAGACTTTTTGGGCAGTGAAGATGAACCGATGTTTTGCGGGGAGACAGTAAAAGAAGTTTATCTGCCACCGGATACTGTGGAAATAGGGAAATATGCATTTTATGGATGTGTAAATCTGACAACACTTGGGTTTTCAGATTCTCTTTTAAGAACAGGAGCAGGAATTTTTACAGGATGCAAGCTGCAAAAGATCTACTATGATGTTTATGAGGATAAAAAAAGTGCTTTAAGAGACGTTGTAAGAGATACTCGTTTTCCATTGCAGGTAAATATCCGTTATAAAGAAGAAAAACAAAGTCGTTTATTTTATCCAGAGTATTATGAAGAGGCTGTGGAGAATACACCAGCAAGAATTGTGGAGACACATTTTCATGGAACAGGATATCAATATCGCCAAAGTTTTTTGCGAGGAGAGATCGACTATCGTAAATATGATGATATTTTTCCAGTGGCAGCAGTTCAGGAAGATCTGGACATTGTATGGGAGATATTAGCTGGGCGTATGTTAATGCCATATGGGGTATCAGATTTTGCATGGATGCAATACGAGGGCTATGTAAAGCAGAACCAATGTGAGATGATGAATTATTTAAAAGAAGAAGATCAGATGCCATTTATCAATTTGATGGCAGAGAAGAATTATTTCAGTAAAGAAGGAATCGAAGCAGCGATCGACTGGGCATCCAGAAAGCAGAAAACAGAACTTTTAAGTATTTTGATGAACGAACAGCATAAGAGATTTTCAAAGAAAAAGAAAACATTTGAATTATAGATAAGATAAAGGGAAATGAATAATGGAAGAAAATATCAATGAGCGTCTCAGTGAACTTGGAACAAAGATCCTTGCGACGACAAGAAATGAATTATATATCCATATGCGTTTTTTAGATGTGGCATTAAGCAGTTTTGCTTATGTGATCGATCCTTCTGTAAATGGTGTTGGAACGGATGGAATATGTATGTTTTATCATCCAGGAGCTTTAGGAGGCATGTACAGGCAAAACAGAGTCCGGATGAATCGTGCATATCTTCATATGGTGCTTCACTGCATTTTACATCATGTGACAAGAAGAAAAGGAAGAGATAAGACTCTATGGAATATTTCTTGTGATATCGCAGTCGAATCAATTATTGATCACTGGCATTTAAAATGTATCCATATGGTGAAAACAAGGCTGCGCAAAGACATTTACGGGCAGCTTGAGAGGAACCTCAAAGTATTGACAGCCGAGGGGATTTATCGACAGTTGGTTTCTTTTGGATTAGAAGAGAAGAAAATAAAAGAACTGCAGATGGAATTTCGGGTAGATGACCACCAGTATTGGCCCGAAGATCCCAAGCAAGATCTTCATCAGGAAGTAGAAAATAAATGGAAGAATATCAGTGAAAAAACGGAAACAGATATGGAGACATTTTCCAGTGAAGAGTCACAACAAGCAGGGGATCTGATCGGACAGGTACAGGTAGAAAACAGAGACCGTTATGATTATCGTGAATTTTTAAGAAAATTTTCGGTTTTAAGAGAAGAAGTCAGTGTGGATCCAGATTCGTTTGACTATATATTTTACAGTTATGGGCTTTCTATGTATGGAAATATGCCATTGATCGAGCCGCAGGAGTGGAAGGAAGTAAAGAAAGTTGAAGACTTTGCCATCGTGATCGATACATCAATGTCATGTTCTGGTGATCTGGTAAGGAAATTTCTGGAAGAAACATATGGTGTGTTAACGGAAGCAGAGAGCTTTTTTCATAAGGTAAATATTCATATCATTCAGTGTGATGAGATGGTACAAAACGACCAGAAGATCACAGACGAAAAAGAATTAAAAGAATATATGGAACATTTGGAACTGATCGGAGAAGGTGGGACAGATTTCCGGCCAGCATTTGAATATGTGAATCATCTGATCGAACAGGGTGAATTTTATCATCTGAAGGGATTGATCTATTTCACAGATGGAAAAGGAACCTATCCAAAGAAGAAACCATCATATCAGACAGCATTTATTTTTATGCAGGAAGAATACGAAGATGTGGATGTACCGCCATGGGCAGTTAAATTGATTGTCGATGCCGAAGATCTTGATGAAGGAGAAGAAGAACATGAATATTAAAAGAGCAAAACAGGAAATCAAAGATTCCATTGAAGCTTATCTTACAAAGGATAATTATGGAGAATATAAAATACCATCCATCAGACAGCGTCCGATCCTTTTGATGGGCCCTCCAGGAATTGGAAAAACACAGATCATGGAACAGATCGCAAGAGAATGTGAGATTGGATTGGTAGCTTATACGATCACGCACCACACAAGACAGAGTGCGATCGGTTTGCCATTTATCAGAGAAAAAGAATATAGTGGACAAACATATTCTGTTACGGAATATACGATGAGTGAGATCATTGCATCTGTTTATGAAAAGATTGAACAGACTGGAAATAAAGAAGGTATTTTATTTATCGATGAGATTAACTGTGTATCTGAGACATTGGCACCAACAATGCTTCAGTTTTTGCAGTGTAAGATGTTCGGAAATCAGAAAGTACCAGATGGCTGGATCATCGTAGCGGCAGGAAATCCACCAGAATACAATAAATCTGTCAGAGATTTTGACGTAGTTACCTTGGACCGTATGAAGAAAATTGATGTGGAAGCAGACTATGAAGTGTGGAAAGAATACGCATATCAGGCAGGAATCCACCCAGCAATCCTTGCATATCTTGAAATCCGTAAAGAATATTTCTATCGTATGGAAACAACAGTTGATGGAAAGGCGTTTGTTACAGCCAGAGGATGGGAAGATCTGTCTCAGTTATTAAAAGTTTACGAAGAACTTGGAAAAGATATTGACAGAGAAGTGGTATTTCAGTACTTACAGCACCTGAAGATCGCCAAAGACTTTGCCAACTATTATGAATTATATAAGAAATACAAAGAAGACTATGGAATCGAGCGTATTTTAAAAGGACAGTGGAATCAGGAAACGATCGGCAGATTAAAATTCGCAGCATTTGATGAGAAATTAAGTGTTGTCGGATTGTTAAATGGAAAATTGTCCGAAATGTTTGCTGAATCTTATCGACAGGATGCTTATGTTACGGAATTATTTGGCGGGCTAAAACAACTTAAAACAGGCAAGACATTAAGTCAGGTAGTCAAAGAAATCCATGAGGACTTCAACGAGAAGAAAAAGACAGAGAAACTTGGAAAAGCACAGGAACATATGTTGCTTGATGTGATCAAGACTCTGGAGTCATACGAACAGATCAGCAAAGCTGAACATTTAGAAGCAGAAGCAGAATTTGAACGTGTGAGAGAAGAATTCAAGAAAGAACCAGCAAAATTAGAACAGCAGATAGAGAATACAACCAAAGCACTAGACAATGCATTTGACTTCATGGAAGAAGCCTTTGGACAAAGTCAGGAAATGGTTGTATTTGTGACAGAACTGAATGTTAATTATTACAGTGTCTGGTTTATCAAGGAAAATGGATGTGATAAGTATTATCAATATAATAAAGGACTTTTGTTTGATGAACAGCAAGCGGAGATCATGGCAGAGATGGATGAACTGGAGAGAAAATTTTAACATAAAAAGATCAATCACAGTTATCCATTCTTCTAAGTTCAGGTAGCACAGTACAAAGCATCGTAATGAAGCAAAAGCCTCCACCGATCACATTAGAAACAGGTTCCGCAAGGAATACCCCGGAAGTTCCCATGTGCAATACATAAGGCATAAAATAAGTTAATGGAATAACAATAAATACCTTACGAAGCAATGAGAAAAAGATCGCATGTTTCTTTTTGTTTAGAGATTTAAATACTGTCTGTCCAATATACTGCAGATCCATAAAGATAAAAGCAGCAAAATACTGATTCAATGCAGGAACGGAATCTTTTACAAGTGAAGGATCAGAGCTGAATACACGGATCAATGCACCAGGAGCAAAAATGATAACACTCCACATAACGGCTGTATAGCATAGGATCATAGCAGACATAACGATCATAGCCTTTCTTACACGAGCTGGACGTCTGGCACCATAGTTATAACTCAAGATCGGAGAACCGCCTTCATTCATGGCATAAATCGGGGTTTCCACAAGTTGTCGTACACTTGATACGATCGTCATGACAGAGATATAAATATCTCCGCCAGTCACAGAAAGTACATTGTTGCAAACAATACTTACCAGACCGTTAGTTAACTGCATTATAAATCCGGCAGTTCCAAGGCTGATGATATTCTTTGCATATCCTAAACTTTCTGACAGCTCATTTTTATGAAGAAAACGTACCTTTAATTCTGCTTTTTTTGTAAGGAAAAATAATACAAAAGAAGCAGAAAGACATTGTGAGATCACAGTTGCGATCGCAGCACCCCGAACGCCAAACCCTAATACAAAAATAAAGAATGGGTCAAGCAGTAAGTTGGCAACGGCACCGATCGCAACAGAAAACATTCCGATGGTTGAATATCCTTGTGCATTAATAAATGGATTCATTCCAATGGCGATCATAGATGGCAGTGTACCAATCAGATAGATCATCATATATGGAAAAGCATAAACGAGAGCATCCTTGGAAGCCCCGAATAATATCAAAAGCGGGCGTGCAAATAAAAGCCCAATAAGCATCAATACAACAGCACTAAAACAAACCATAGTAAATGATGTATTCATGATATGGACAGCCTGTTTATTTTTCTTTTGCCCTCGGCTGATCGAAAATAAAGGAGCTCCGCCACTTCCAAATAAATTAGCAAATGCAGTAATGATCACAACCAGCGGAAAGCACAGTCCAACAGCACCAAGTGCAGCTGTTCCAATATGTGGGATTCGTGCGATATAAATACGGTCAACAATGTTATATAATAAGTTTAAGATCTGAGCAACAAGCATAGGAAGTGCTGCTGCAAAGATATTTTGGGTTACGGACCCATTTTCAAAATCAATTCGTTTCATTTTTAAGATTATCTCTTTCCAGTTTCATTATATTTTTATTTATCATGGCATCGTTTCATTTATTCTATTATAATACAAATTGAAAGAAAATCCATATGGATAAAGGAGTAGGTATAGTATATGAAAATCGAATATAATGAAAAAGAAATCGCAGCAATGGCAGAATTCCACAAAGGAAACAGAGCAGAAGGTTTAAGATTACAAGAAGAATTCGCATCAGAATTTCGAAAAGAATATGCAGACAAAGACCACTGCCCATGTCAAAAAGCTTGTAGATATCATGGAAATTGCAAAGAATGTGTGGCAATTCACAGAGCCCATCAGGAACACGTTCCAAACTGCATGCGCCCGATGATCAATAAGAAATTAAAAATTTTGTCAGAATTAACGGAACATACATTGGCAAATGAGATTGAGGCACCGAAAGAGGTTTTGCGGAAGGAATTTCAAAAGTAGATTTATAAGGAATGCAAAGGTTACAAGGAAGTTATCCAGTGATCTAAATCTTTTATACGGCAAGAAAGTATTGATTTTTCTCGATGAATATGCAGATAAGCCAGCCATGATCATAGAATAAAAAAATTTATTAAGAAAAAAATACCTATTATAGAATTTAAATAATGGTGTAATTTTTGCACCTTCGAATTGACGAAGTGCAAAAATTGCACTATTATAAATTAAGAGGTGCAATTATGATGGGTGAGTTAAAAAAAATGAGAACTGAAAAAAAGATGACACAACAACAAGTTGCTGATTTGGTAGGAATATCTTTACGTTCTTATAAATCATATGAGAATGATGAGAAAAAACAAGGAAGTTTGAAATACAAATATATATTAGAAAAACTTTCAGAAATAAATCCAATAGACGAAGAACATGGAATTATTGATATAGAATATATAACTGAAAAATGCGGAAATGTATTTCAAAAATATGATGTAAATTTTTGTTATCTTTTTGGATCTTACGCTAAATCGAAAGCAAAGCCAACCAGTGATGTGGATCTGTTAATTTCAGCAAATGTAAAAGGACTAAAATTTTATGGATTAGTCGAAGAAATTAGAGAAGCACTACACAAAAAAGTAGATGTTTTAGAAATTAATCAACTAAAAGATAATTTAGAATTAACACAAGAAATATTAAAAGATGGGATAAAAATATATGGATAATGTAAAGAATGATCGTTATTACATTCAAAAAATACAAAATGATTTGCAATTTATAGTACAACATATGAAAGATGTAGATATAGAAGAATTGAATGCAAATGAAATATTACTGGATTCAATGTTGTTTCGAATGATTCAGTTATCTGAAAATGCAAAGAAATTGTCGGATGAGTATAAAGAGAAAAGAGGATATATTCCATGGAATGCTATGTATGGATTGAGAAATCGTATTGTACATGATTATGGAAATGTTGATTTAAATATTGTCTTTGAAACATTAAAAAATGATATACCAGAATTGTTAGAGATGATAAAAGGATAATGTTAACCCGCGTTGCTTGCCGCAACGATATATTTTGGTGTAAATTCAATACATCAAAATATAAGGAGAGACAATAATTATGTTTAATGAGAATCTGAAAATAATAAGAAAAGCAAAAGGATACACACAAGAAGAATTAGCAATCAAAATTCACGTAGTAAGACAAACCATCAGCAAATGGGAAAAGGGGCATTCCCATAGTTAAAGATACCACACCCAATATCACAAACTCACGCTTAAACAATAT
>ERZ791843.1290-NODE-1290-length-10315-cov-6.98021_pt1 | contig 10315 bp, 6 predicted proteins | sample MGYA00510290_ERZ791843 | MGnify/ENA primary metagenome ERZ791843 (study PRJEB30046, sample SAMN00715254) | human gut metagenome | study: EMG produced TPA metagenomics assembly of the A metagenome-wide association study of gut microbiota in type 2... | reverse complement strand
GTCTGCTGAGCGAGGACACCACCTGCTTCGCTTTCCTGGCAGGCCACGAGTCCTTTGCAGCTGCTGAGGGTGCTATCGGCATCGCCCGCACTGCAAACAAGGTCCGCAAGACCCCCCTGCGTGTCATCCTGAACGGCCTGGGCAAGGATGCAGCTTACATCATTTCCCGTATCAACGGCTTCACCTATGTTCAGACTGAGTACGACATCCCCACTCAGACCCTGACCGTCGTCAAGGAAATCCCCTTCTCTGAGGGCGAGCGCGCAGCCGTCAAGTGCTACGGTGCAAACGACGTTATGGAAGGCGTTGCCATCATGAAGAAGGAGGACGTTCAGTGCTCCATCACCGGCAACTCCACCAACCCCGTCCGCTTCCAGCATCTGGTTGCCGGCACCTACAAGAAGTGGGCCATCGAGAACGGCAAGAAGTACTTCTCCGTCGCTTCCGGCGGTGGCACGGGCCGTACCCTGCACCCCGATAACGTGGCCGCAGGCCCCGCAAGCTACGGCCTGACCGACTCTCTGGGCCGTGTGCACGGTGATGCTCAGTTCGCTGGCTCTTCCTCCGTGCCCGCACACGTTGAGATGATGGGCCTGATCGGCATGGGCAACAACCCCATGGTCGGCGCTACCGTCGCATGCGCTGTTGCTGCAGCTCAGGCTAACGCCTAAGTCTTTTCTAAGTTTCAGCGAGGGGGAACTGCTTTCCGAATGAGCAGCTCCCCCTTTTTTGCTGATAGATGTCCGAACACAAGCAACCCGAATATGAGAAGGAAGAAACAATGAAAAAGAATCAGATCCGCAAGAGCGTGGCTGCGCTGGCCATGGCGGTTGTTGTGGGTGTCAGTCTGCTGGGCTACGGCTGCGGTAGCAAGCCCGCTTCCACCGCAGGCGGCGTGTCCGGTGATTTCATCGGCACTGCCAAGGGTATGGGCGGCGACGTTACCGTTACCCTGACGCTGGAAGACGGCAAGATCACCGGCTGCACCGCTGAGGGTAAGGACGAGACCCCCGGCATCGGTACGCTGGCACTGGAGCAGCTGCCCGCTCAGATCGCTGAGACCGGCAGTATCGCCGTGGACGGCGTGTCCACCGCGACCATCACCTCCAACGCCATCAAGGAGGCAGCAGCCGCTGCCCTGACTGCCGCCGGCCTGAACGCCGACGACTATAAGATCGAGGTCAAGGCCGACGCGACCAAGGCCGAGGATTCCACCGTTGACGCTGACGTTGTCATCGTGGGTGCAGGTGGCGCAGGCATGACCGCTGCCATCACCGCTGCTGCCGAGGGCAAGAGCGTTGTGATCGTGGAGAGCCAGGCCATGGTGGGCGGCAACTCTGTGCGCGCTACCGGCGGCATGAACGCCGGCAAGACCGTGTATCAGGATGAGAACGAGTTCGGCGAGTCTGCCGGTGTCGAAAAGACCCTGAAGACCGCTGCTGAAAAGTACGCTGACAACGAGACCATCACCGCTCTGGCAAAGACCGTCTCTGAGCAGTGGGCAGAGTACCAGAAGAACCCCACCGGCTACTTCGACTCTGTTGAGCTGATGGAGCTGGACACCATGATCGGCGGCAAGGGCATCAACGACCCTGCTCTGGTGGAGACCCTGTGCTCCAACTCTGCTGATGCCATCGATTGGCTGGACGAGCACGGCATCACCCTGCACAGCGTTTCCAGCTTTGGCGGCGCATCCGTCAAGCGCATCCATCGCCCTGTGGACGCAGAGGGCAAGACCGTTTCTGTCGGTTCCTACATGATCCCCCTGCTGGAGGAGAACTGTGAGAAGGCTGGAGTTCAGATCCTGCTGAACACCACCGCCAACGAGATCCTGACCGATGCGAGCGGCGCTGCTGTGGGCATCAAGGCCACCGGTTCTACCGGCGAGACCGTCACTGTGAACGCCAAGGCTGTGGTGCTGACCACCGGCGGCTTCGGCGCAAATCTGGACATGGTTGTCGAGTACAAGCCTGAGCTGAAGGGCTTCATGACCACCAACGCTGCCGGCGCTCAGGGTCAGGGCATTGAGATGGCCACCGCCATCGGTGCTGGCACTGTGGATATGGACCAGATCCAGATCCACCCCACCGTTGAGGCCAACACCGCTGCCCTGATCACCGAGGGTCTGCGCGGCGACGGCGCTGTGCTGATCAACGCCGAGGGCAAGCGCTTCATCGACGAAGTGGGCACCCGTGACGTGGTCTCTGCTGCTGAGATCGCTCAGACCGGCAGCTACAGCTGGCTGGTGGTCGATCAGGCTATGGTCGATGCTTCCAGCGTCATTCAGGGCTACATCAAGAAGGGCTTCACCGTGACCGGCGAGACCTACGAGGAGCTGGGCAAGGCAATGGGCGTTGATGAGGCTGCTTTTGCCGAGACCATGAAGACTTGGAACGGCTATGTTGAGGCCAAGAATGACCCCGACTTTGGCCGCACCAGCTTTGCAAACCCGCTGGATACTGCTCCGTACTATGCAATCAAGGTCACTGCTGGTGTGCACCACACCATGGGCGGCCTGACCATCAACACCAACACCGAAGTCCTCAAGGAGGACGGCACTGTGATCCCTGGCCTGTTTGCAGCAGGTGAGGTCACTGGCGGTGTGCACGGTGCAAACCGTCTGGGCGGCAACGCTGTTGCAGACTTCACCGTGTTTGGCCGCATTGCAGGTAAGGCTGCCAGCGACTACGCTGCATGAGTACCCGCAAAGCACCTGATAACGCTTCCGGCTCCAAAGGCCTGAAGCCATGGATAAAGAACCTGATCTTTGCTGCAGTGATCCTTGTGCTGGCAGCAGCGCTGTATTTCGGCGTGCGCGCAGCACACAGCAGCAAGGGCAGCGGCCTGCAGGCCACCGTCGATTTTGGCGATGGCATCACCGAGACTCTGCCGCTGGATACAGACCACGATTACCTGTATGATGTGGGCAATTATGTCGTGCATCTGCAGGTAAAGGATGGTGCCATCGCGTTTTTGGACAGTCAGTGCCCGGATCATGTGTGCGAGCAATTCGGCTGGCTGGACAAGGACGGCGCATGGGCTGCATGCGTCCCTGCCGGGGTGTATGTGGTAGTGAAAACTACAGCTGAATAAAGATCGTGCTTCAAAAAAGAGGCAGTACCCTGCAAGAGCGGGGCACTGTCTCTTTTGTTTTGTCTGGAAGGCAAAAGAGGGCACGGTGTGAAAGTTGGGTAAAACTTTGACACAAATGCGTCAAAACAAAATTTAGACGCTTGTGTAATAGACGAAAATGCGATAAACTAACAATAAACTCTTTATCGCGCGCTTTTGCAAAGCCTGCGCCCGATACCGAAACCAGGGCATGCCCTGAAAGATACAGGAGGAAACAGCAAGCATGATCTTTAAAAAGAAGCAGGATGCTGCGGTACAGCAGACGGCTGCGGGTGAGGCAAAGCCTGCAGCGAAGGGCGGCAAAGCAACAGCCTTTTTCCGCAAGAACTGGAAATGGATGGTGCCGGTGGTGTGCGTGGCCGTGCTGGGCGGATGGTTCATCCTGCGCCCGGACAAGGCACAGAACGCCAATAAGGACATCAACTATGTGCAGGTCTCGCCGTCCAAGCGGGATGTGTCCAACACCCTCAGCGGAACCGGCACTCTGAACCCTGCCAATACGTATAATGTTAAGTCGCTGGTAGCGGGCAAGGTGTTGACCAGCAGCTTTGAGGAAGGGGACATCGTGGAGGAAGGCACCGTGCTGTACACGGTGGACTCCTCCGATGCCACCACCAAGGCGGAGCAGGCGTCCATTGCTCTGCAGCAGGCACAGCGCAGCTACGACAAGACGGCAGACCGCCAGTATGTCCGCGCCGAGGTGGCAGGTGTTGTGAGCGCCCTCAAGGTGGCCAAGGGCGACGAAGTGACCAGCGGTCAGGAAGTGGCGGTCATCCGTGACAGCTCCAAAATGGTGCTGCGGCTGGAGTTCCCGGCAGCAGATGCCGCCACCTTCTCGGTGGGCCAGAGCGCAGAGGTGACGCTGGACGGCACCTTTGAAATGCTGACCGGCACCGTGACCGCTGTGACCGGCACCGATGCCCTGAGCACCGGCAACCTGCTCACCCGCACCGTGACCATTGCTGTGCGCAATGCAGGCGGCCTGACTACTGCGCAGGCAGCAACGGCAACCATCAATGGCGTGAGCTGCATTGCCGCCAAGTGCTTTGAGTATCAGGCGGAGCGCACCCTGACTGCCCTTGCCGCCGGTACCGTGACGGCCATCAATGTGCCGGAAGGCGGAGCCGTGAACAAGGACGATATCGTGCTGCAGATCAGCGGCGAGGACCTGACCGAGGCCATCCAGTCTGCCGCCGAGAGCCTGCGCAGCGCCGAGCTGAACATGGACAATCTGCAGGAGGCCATGAACAACTACACCATCACCTCGCCCATCAGCGGCACCATTATTGAAAAGAATGCCAAGGCCGGGGACGCGCTGTCCGCCGGCTCGGACCTGTGCACGATCTTTGACCTGAGCTATCTGGAGATGACCCTGAACGTGGACGAGCTGCAGGTCAGCAGCCTGTCGGTGGGTCAGAGCGTGCAGGTCACGGCGGATGCCGTGCCGGACAAGACCTATACCGGCGTTGTGACCCGTGTTTCCATGAAGGGTACCTCCAACGGCGGCACCACCACCTACCCGGTCAAGGTGCGCATTGATGAGACCGATGGCCTGCGCCCGGGCATGAACGCCAATGCTGAGATCGTGGTGGCACAGGCAAAGAATACCCTTACCGTGCCCAACGCTGCCATCGTGCGCGGCGGCTATGTGCTGGTCACGCAGGACTCCCCCAGTGCAGTCAACGCAGACCCGGGCATGATCGCGCCGGACGGCTATGTGTATGTGCCGGTCAAGACCGGCGTCAGCGATGACAACTACACCCAGATCGTCAGCGGGCTGACCGGCAATGACACGGTGGCTTACGACTCTGCCGCAGCAAGTACCGATACATACTATGACGACGGCGGCTATTACGAGGCGGATGCAGAGGGCACCGAGGGCGAGGAAGGCGCCGATGATGCGAACGGCATGGTCGATGAAGCAGAACCGGAAAACGGGACCGTACCGGCGGAAGAGCCTGTGGAAGCCGAGGAAAAGCAGGGCTCCGCAGAGGATGCCGTGAATCTGTCTCAGGCAGACGGCGTGGTCTATCTGGGCTGACACAGGAGGAATGCATGAGCGCTCTGATCGAGTTTGATGAGGTGTGCAAGTATTACCAGATGGGTGACACCACGGTAAAGGCTGCAGACCACATCACCATGAAAATCGAAAAAGGCGAGTTCGTGGCCATCGTGGGCCAGTCCGGCTCCGGCAAATCCACCTGCATGAACATCATCGGATGTCTGGATGTGCCCACCCATGGCACCTACCGCCTGAACGGAAAAGACGTTGGCCGGATGAGCCGCAACGAACTGGCATCCGTCCGCAACGAGATGCTGGGTTTCATCTTCCAGCAGTACAACCTTTTGCCAAGGCTCAACCTGATGGAGAACGTGGAGGTGCCGCTGGTGTATGCGGGCATCGGCCGCGCCGAGCGCCACGCCCGGGCCAAAGAGGTGCTGGAGCAGGTGGGTTTGGGCGATAAGCTCAGAAACCGCCCCAACCAGCTTTCCGGCGGCCAGCAGCAACGTGTTTCCATCGCTCGGGCGCTGGTGCGGAACCCGGCGGTCATTCTGGCCGACGAGCCTACCGGCGCACTGGACAGCCACACCGGCCGCGAAGTGCTGGGAATGCTGCAGCAGATGCACGATGAGGGCCACACCGTGGTGCTCATCACCCACGATAATTCCATTGCGGTGCAGGCAGACCGCATCATCCGTCTGGAGGACGGGCGGGTGGTCTACGATGGCGATGCCCATGCACCGGAAGCCATGGTGCAGCCCACGCTGCTGCCGGAAACGCCGGATGAGGAGGAGAAAGCATGATCATTGAAACCTTCCGTCAGGCCATCCAGAACGTGTGGAGCAACAAACTGCGCACCTTCCTTACCATGCTGGGCATCATCATCGGCGTTATGGCAGTCATCGTCATCGTGGGCTTGGGCAACGGCATGACCAAAAGCATGCGCGACAGCTTTTCGGCACTGGGTACCAACACCCTTTCGGTGCAGGTGTGGGGCAACGGCTCCCGCACTGTTTCGGTGGAGGAAATGTACAAGCTGCCCACGGAGTACCCGGAGCTGATCCAGTCCATTTCGCCGCAGATCGATTTCAGCGGCAGCGGCACGCTGAAGATCGGCACTACCAGCTACCGCTGGTCCAACATCAGCGGCGTGGACGAGAACTATTCCGCCATGAAAAATTACCAGATCGCGCAGGGACGCGGCCTGCAGTACATGGATATGAAGGATAACAAGCATGTGTGTGTCATCGGCGATTACCTCAACCGTGTGGGCTTTGGCGGCAACGGCTTGGGCCAGACGCTCAAGATCGGAGCCAACAAGTTCCGCATCGTGGGCGTGCTGGCGGCCAAAGTCAGCGATCCGGACATGCAGCAGGGCAGCGATGACGACTGCGTTTATCTGCCCTATACCACGGCCATGCGCCTTTCCAGCCAGAGTACGGTGAACAACTATGCTGCGGTCATGGAGGATGAGGGCCGCGCCAACGAAGCAAAGTCTGCGGTGGAAAGCGAACTGCAGCGCCTGCTTGGCTCGGATAACGGCTACTATGTCTACAGCGCCAGCGAGTGGCTGGAGGAAATGAACAACATGATCAACATGGTCATTGTGATCCTGACCGGCATTGCCAGCATTTCGCTGCTGGTGGGCGGCATTGGCATCATGAACATCATGCTGGTGTCGGTGACTGAGCGCACCCGCGAGATCGGCATTCGCAAGGCACTGGGTGCCAAGGAACGCACCATTCTGTCGCAGTTCGTGGTGGAAGCAGCCACCACCTCGGCCCTCGGCGGCGCACTGGGCATTGCACTGGGCTACATCGTATCCATGGGAGCAAACAAGGTGCTGCCCATGTTCACCAGCGGCACAACGGTCACGGTCAGCCCGTCCTTCAATTCCATCGCAGTGGCCTTTGGCATCTCGGTGGGGATTGGCGTGCTGTTCGGCTACCTGCCCGCAAAGCGCGCAGCGCGGCTCAACCCCATTGAAGCATTGCGCTATGACTGAACTCTTCTCTGCCGGCGTTGCGCCGGACTGCAAAACACCAAGGAAGGGGAATATACCTATGAAAAAACGTCTTTTCGCATGTCTGCTTGCAGCATGCCTGGCTGTATCCGTGCTGGTGCTTCCGGCATCGGCGGCCAGCCTGAACAACTCGGCCATCCAGACGGCCATCACGCTGGGCGCTATGGATACCAGCCAGACCGGCAGTCTGGATGCTGCCGTCACCCGCGGTGCATTTGCCAAGATGCTGGTCTCCTTTTCGGCCTACCGCGAAAGCGCCAGCCAGCAGGGCAATCTGGGCACACTGTATAAGGATGTGCCCGGCAGCTCTCAGTGGGCACCCTATGTGCGCATTGCGGTGCAGCAGGGCTGGATGAACGGCTATACTGATGGTACATTCCGCCCGGATAATGCGGTCACGCTGGAAGAAGCCTGCACCGCAGCGCTCAAGCTGCTGGGCTATAAAATGACCGACCTCAACGGCGTGTTCCCGACGGCACAGCTGAACAAGGCGCAGGAACTGGGCCTGCGTAACCAGCTGAACCGCAGCCAGAGCGAGGCCATGAACTATGAGGACTGTGCTTTGCTGCTGTATAACACCCTCACGGCAAACACCGCCTCTGGCAGCGCCTATGGTACCAGCCTGGGCTTTACGGTTTCGAACGGTCAGGTGGACACCTCTACCGTAATGCTCAAGAGTCTGAAGGGCCCCTTTGTGGCAGCGGAAGGCACCCAGCTGCCTTTTACGCCGGTGAGCATCTACCGCAACGATAAGGTCTCGGCTTCGGCAGAACTGAACCGCTACGATGTGTATTATTACAGCGAGAGTCTACAGACGGTGTGGATCTATACCCGCCGTGCAGCGGGCCGCATCACTGCGGTTTCGCCCAGTGCAAGCGCTCCCACGGCGGTTACAGTGGCGGGCACCAGCTATCAGCTGGGCAGCACAGCAGTGGCTTCCAAGGTGTCCAGCCTGAACGGCGGCGGCGTGGGCGAAGTGGTCACTCTGCTGCTGGGCATGAACAATGAGGCGGCGGATGTTATTACCGGCGCAGAGGCCGACGAGGTGTTCTACGGCGTGGTGCAGGGCGCAGCCCGCAGCCTTGTGGAAGATAACGGCGCGGATGTGCTGCAGCGCGTGGCTGTCATGTGCACCGACGGCGTTCAGCGCACTGTGAATGTGGACAAAAGCCTGAACTACCCCAAGGGCTGGCTGGTAGAGATCCGCGTAACGCCGGAAGGCGAGTCCGTGAGCGGCATCGAGAACAAGGTCGTTGCCGGCAAGGTCAATGCAGATGCAACGGCACTGGGCAGCTATGCCCTTGCCGACGATGTACAGATTCTGGATACAACTGCGGGGGGTGTGGCTGGGACGGTTCGTCCCAGCCGCCTAGCGGGGACAGACCTGAATCTTCTGAACGTCCGCTACTATACGCTGAATGAGAAGGGCGAGATCGACCGCCTGATCCTGAATGATGTCACCGGCGACCTGTGGACCTACGGCGTGCTGGATGATATCAAGAATGTGGCAGTCAACTACTCGGAGCTGCAGACGCTGGCCAAGATCATTTCCACCGGCAAGAGCGACAGCACGGATACGCAGGATAAGATCGTGGACGACCTGAAGGATGTTCTGGTGCCCACCACCAGCGAAGTGCTGTGGGGTGTGATCAACGGCGACATCCTCTCCACTCTGTGGCAGAAGATCACAGCCAACACGGATAGCCTGCTCAGCCTTGGTCTGCGGCAGGTGGGCAGCCTTGTAGGCGAACCGTATGCGTCCATCTTCCGCTATATTGGCGGCGGTGCTACCTATGTGTGCTATGTCAATGGTTCGCAGGTAGCTTTCACCACCAACGTCAAATATCCGGTGCTGGTAGGTGGTGTTGCAGCCCGCAGAGAGACGACCGGCAGCGTGCGGACGATGGTCCAGCTCATGCCCATGAAGATCGATCAGGTGGGTGCAGCGTCGGTCATGAGCAACGGCACCCGCTTTGAGATGGCGGACGACGCACAGGTGTATCTGTGGTACAAGGGTCAGTACTACGCCACCAAGCTGACCGAGGTCAACTCGGAGGGCTACTACCTGACCGGCTGGTACGATAACTTTGGCTGTGCTGCGGGCAAGCGCGTGCGTGTGATCGTGGCCGTCAAAAAGGACTGATGGATTATTACAGCGTCCCGCGCCGCATTCTGCGCGGGGCAAGACAGTTGGTGTACCCACGCCGCTGCCCGTTTTGTGATCAGGTGCTGGGCAGTGTGCCCATCTGCCCGGATTGTGCCGCGGAGCTGGAAGAGCTGCGCAGGAAGCCGGGAATGCGGCTGGACGCTTCTCAGCATTATTTAGGGGAACTGACCGGTGCAGCAGCACCGTTCCGGTATGAGGGCTGTGTGCGGCGCGGCATCCTGCATACCAAATACCATGCTGCACCGTGGGCGGCGGTGGAGCTGGGCCTCTGGCTGGCAAAGCTGGCCTTTGGCAGCGAGATGCATATGGCCGGTGCAGAACCGGTGCCGGAGCTTGTGGAAGGCATGTCCCTTGGATACGACTGCATCGTTCCCGTACCGGCATCCGGCAGAGCGCGCGGCTACAATGTGCCGCAGCTCATGGCGGTGCCGCTGGCCCGCGCACTGGGGATACCGCTGTACCCGAAAGCACTGGGACGCACTCGTGCAAAGCGGCATCAGGCGGGCCTGCCCTTTGAGCAGCGCCTTGCCAATGTGGCGGGTGCCTTCCGGGTGACGGACACGGAACTTGTGGAGGGCAGAAAGGTGCTTTTGGTAGACGATGTGATCACCACCGGTGCCACGGCAGCAGCCTGCACACAGGCGCTGCTGGCAGCCGGTGCCGAGAGTGTGTTTGCAATTGCACTTGCCACTGTTGAATTTGAAATGTTTCCCGCAAGGGATCAGCCGCTGCAGGAAAACGAGCCGGATTCTTGAAAATTTATTTGCAAAAATCTGGCAGAAAAAGCTTGACAAAACACCCTGAATCAAGTATACTAATTGAGCTGTGAGCGATAACAGCTTGCAGATATCCGGGTGTAGCGCAGTTTTGGTAGCGCGCTTGAATGGGGTTCAAGAGGCCGTGAGTTCGATTCTCGCCACTCGGACCAAAAATCCAACGATTTCACGTTAGAAATCGTTGGATTTTTTTGTTTATAGGCTGGCCTCATTTG
>ERZ791843.1286-NODE-1286-length-10339-cov-16.0226_pt1 | contig 10339 bp, 10 predicted proteins | sample MGYA00510290_ERZ791843 | MGnify/ENA primary metagenome ERZ791843 (study PRJEB30046, sample SAMN00715254) | human gut metagenome | study: EMG produced TPA metagenomics assembly of the A metagenome-wide association study of gut microbiota in type 2... | reverse complement strand
GAGCACTTGGCTACGGACCAAGGTGTCGGGAGTTCGAATCTTCTCGCGCACGTATGCTAAATAGTCTTAAATTCTTGAAAAATCAAGGGTTTAGGGCTATTTTTGTATATGCAGATTTTATGAATCCTTTTTAATGCGGAAAATTCCATAAGATGGTATAATAAAAAAGATAAATTACTGGAAACAATGAATTAAGGTAACCTTAAGGTTATTCGAGTTGGAAAGTAAGATTTACGTGTTAAGATGGCATCATCAAAGATAAGAGGAGGAAAAAATATGTGGACGAGAGCGGAATTAAAAGACAGAGCAAAGTTTGCATTTAAAAGAAACTATTGGAGAAGTGTGCTGATCAGTTTACTGCTGGCGCTTTTGATAGGAGGCGGCAGTGGCGCAGGAAGTGCAGGTTCGGCTATGTCATCAGCTTTAGGAAGTGACGGAAGTGATATTACCTCGGACTCCTATGATGATTTTTATGATGACGCAGATGACATCTGGTATGAGATGAATGATGTCTATGACAATACAGATCATACAGCACTTCTTTTTGCAGGAGTCATTTTTGTTGTGATCTTCATGATTGTATTTGTGATCATTATGACTGTTACAATTCTTTTGGATGCATTTATTTTTAATCCATTGGAAGTGGGATGTAAACGTTTCTATTTAAGAAACCTCAATGAGGCAGCTTTAGTGGGAAATGCCGGATACGCATTTGATAACAATTATAAAAATATTGCAAAGACAATGTTTTTCCGGGATCTGTATACTGTTTTGTGGTCAATGCTTTTTATTATTCCTGGCATTGTAAAGTCATATGAATACCAGATGATCCCATATTTGCTGGCAGACAATCCACAGATGACAAAAGAGGAGGCATTTGCAGAGAGTAAGAGAATGATGCAGGGACAGAAATGGAATGCATTTGTTTTGGATTTATCATTCATTGGATGGGATATTTTATCTGGAATGACAATGGGAATCCTGGGAATCTTTTATGTGCAGCCATACAAAGATGGAACACATGCCGCATTATATGAAGCTTTAAGATACAGAACTCCGTATCAGCAGATTCAGAATCCGGCACCTTACCAGCAGAATACTGCAATGAATCAGCAGACAACAGAGATGCCGAATAGATTTGAAAATCAGAATATCGATCAGCCGTTTGAGGACAGAACGGATTATTAGGAGAACAACTACGGATGGATTACAAAATCTTGATCGCAGATGATGAGCCGGAGATCAGAAATCTTCTCCGGCTTTATCTGGAAAATGAAAACTATCATGTAATAGAAGCGGAGGACGGACAGCGGGCGCTCGATTTATTGCGGGCAGAGCAGCCGGCATTATGTATTTTGGATATTATGATGCCGAAGATAGACGGCTATCATGTATTGCAGCAGATTCGCAAAGAGAGTAATATTCCAGTGATCATTTTGTCAGCGAAGGACGCAGATTCGGAAAAAATCCTGGGATTAAATCTGGGAGCAGACGATTATCTGGCAAAACCGTTCAATCCTTTAGAGGCAGTTGCCAGAGTGAATTCTAACATTAGGCGTTTTTATTCTCTTGGAACAAAAGTGGTTCAGGAGGGAAATTTAGCTGTTCGGGATCTGGTATTGAATCAGGACGCGTGTACTCTGAAAAAAGGAGACAAAATCATACAGCTGACCTCTGTGGAATATCGCATCATGGAACTGTTAATGAAGCATCCGGGCAAAGTCTTTACAAAACAGCAGATTTATGAGCATGGATGGGGCGAAGAGTATATCGTGGCAGACAATAATATCATGGTCTGCATCAGTAAGCTGCGGGCAAAGCTGGATGATGATCCATCCGCTTATATACAGACAATCCGTGGTCTGGGATATCGCTTGGAGAAGTAAATGAAGAAACAGAATGATTTACAGTGGTTTTTGATCAAAAAATTTATTGAAATACTAGCAGTTGTTGGAGTTGTGGAATATCTGTTGACTTTTCTGGTCAACAGATTTGTGCTGCCTAACGTACTGCTATATTTTTTTCCGGGCGTGGAAGAAAATCCGCTTTTGCTCGGCTCCGGCGTGATCTTCTTCCTGTCTGCAGTTTTAATGTTACTGATCTTAGGAGCATTGAATGCAATGTTTCCATCACCGCTTCATGAGATGGTACAGGCGGCTTTGGAACAAATGCAAAAAAATTTCATGCATACCGTTTCCGCTGGAAAAACTAATTTTTCTTTTTATGAATTAAACAGAGGGCAGGCAATTCTGCTTTTTCTGGTTGCTTTTGTAGTAGTGTTGGTAATTTTAACCCCGTATGTGTTAGGGGCAGTTTGTTTTGCAAAAATAACGATTAAAGAGTTTCGTCAGATCCAGAGAGAGAGGGAGGAGGAACAGAAAGAGTTTGACCGTAAAAGAAATCTGATGCTATCAGACATTGCACATGATCTCAGAACGCCGATGACCACGGTTAACGGTTATGCAAAAGCGTTAGCCGATGGCATGGTCAGGGATCCGGGAAAACAGCTTGAATATTTGCAGGCAATACAGAATAAGTCGGCAAGGATGAACGATCTGATTCATCTGTTATTTGAGTATGTAAAATTAGACAGTGAAGGTTTTTCACTGGACAGAAAAGAAACAGATCTGAGTGAACTGTTACGTGAAAATGCTGCACTCATTTATGCAGACTTTGAAGATGCAGGGATGGAATTCGAGATTGATATTCCGGAAGAAGTGGTTTCGGTATCCGTTGATTCAATCCAGTTTTCCAGAGTGATCACGAATCTTTTGAATAATGCAATGAAGCACAATGAGAGTGGTACGCATATAAAGATTGGCATGTACCGGAAAAATGGATACATTTATATTCTTATAGCAGATAGTGGCAGGAGAATTCCGGGCGAGCTTGCGGAACATTTATTTGAACCATTTACAAAAGGAGATGTATCCAGAAAAAGTGGAAGTGGAAGCGGACTAGGACTTTCGATTGCAAAAAAAATCATTGAAATGCATGGATTTCAAATGGATTTTATACAGCAGCCGGACGAGAAAAAAATTCCGCAGATTGCAGGCTATACAAAAGAATTTGTCATCCAGATCGCGGACGACAGCTACGACTCATCCCTCACGGCATGACGAAAAGCGCAGGGCAATAAAAAGAAAGCTGCGCATATAGACAAGCCGGAGGGATTTTTATATAATGAATAAAAAGTATTGCAACAGGAAAAAGGAGACTCTCATTGGATACATTTGAGATGTTAAAAAGGCTGTTAAGCCAGAATGAATTTGAACTTTTGCTGCCGGATCAGACAGGAGCAAAAGAAAAGAACACGGATAAAACAGATATTCGTCTGGTATATCAGATGAATGACACGATAGAAAGCTTTCTTGTTTTTAAGGAAGCAAAAATGACAGGTACATACAAAGAAGATTATGAAGGGGCTATTGAGGCCTCTTTTTATCGCGATGGGGATGATTACGCACTTGTTGTCCGACAGGAAGAGGAGGATTGTGTTGTCACTATCCTTTTTAAAACGCTAGAGCTGGAAACAAATCTGTATAATTATGGTGATATTGCGCATTTTTGGAGAAAAGGTTATGAAAATCTGCGGCAACTGGAATTTCGTATTGCGGTATTATGGGATAAATATGAGTATCTTGGTGAGGCTGTCTGCAATGAGGAAGAACGAAAACTCGTGCAGTTAGCCTATTTTCCACCTCTGAATTATACCTGTTATCCGGCGGTTTCAAAGCAGTACATTGTGCCGAGAGACAATCCATGGATACCATCGGATGGTGCATTTTCCTTGATGAAAGAGATGGCAGAGCAGGTGGGTGACAGAAAAATTAAAAAATGGATACATTTTTATGAAAGGTATCCATATCCTGTTGTTGCAAGGTATCTTGCGGTTTTATTACATCGGAATGCGCATGCAAAAGTAGTGGATCTGATCACAGAGAGGTTGAAAAAAGCGACATCCGTTTATCCTAATCGATCTTTTGGCGAAAAAGAGGATGAAAATATCGGGAAACTTTTAGGGCGGGCAGAAAAACGGAAAGAAGAATTGGAGCGTGCGGGAATCCATGCGGAGGTACTGCACGAAGAGCCGTTTACGACCGCAAAGGATACGCTGGATTTTCATGTGTATGTCATGCAATTGAAAAAAGGCGTAATAAACAGAAAAGTTTTGATCGAGGAAATTTCAGAATAATCACAGAAAAGAAAGAAGAATTTTGCAATGAACGAATTAATGGAGCAGATTAAGAAAAAAGATGCCAGGTCATTTACGCATGGAGGAAAATTTCATGCGGATGATGTGTTTTCGGCAGCACTTTTATTTTATATAAATCCGGAAATTACGATTTTACGTGGAAATCGTGTGCCGGACGATTTCAATGGAATTGTGTTTGATATTGGAAGAGGTGCGTATGACCATCATCAGAGGAACAGCAGAGTCCGGGAAAATGGTGTGCCATACGCTGCGTTTGGATTGTTGTGGGAAGCAGTCGGTGCAGAGATCCTTGGAGAAGAGCTGGCAGAGGAGTTTGACGAGGCTTTTGTGCAGCCGCTGGATCATAATGATAACACGGGGGAGAAAAACGAGCTTGCAACACTGATTGGGAATTTCAATCCGACCTGGGATGCACAGGGGGGAAATGATGAGGCATTTTTTCAGGCAGTAAGCGTTGCAGGCATGATCCTTGAAAACAAATTTGAGCGTTATCGCGGAAATGAGCGGGCAGATAGGCGCGTGGAGGAGATTTTAGAAGAACACCGGCAGGCGGTTACATCTGGTAAAAGGGACAGCGAAGATGAAAAGATTCTGATTTTACCGGAGTTTGTACCGTGTCAGAAGCGGTTGTCGGAGACGGAGATTGCATTTGTCATATTCCCATCCAATCGTAGTGGATACTGTATACAACCACAGAAGAAGGAATATTCCATGAATTACAAATGCAGTTTTCCGGCAGAGTGGCTTGGTCTTGAAAATGAAGAATTGGAACAGGTTACCGGATTACAGAGTGCAGGATTTTGTCATAAGGGAGGATTTCTTATGACGGTGGGAATGTTAGAGGACGCGGTGAAAGCCTGCCGTATCAGCATGGAGTTATATCATGAAAATCCGACGATTGTGAATCTCGGCGGGGATTCCTGCATAGATCCGCTGTTAAAACAGCTTCCGGGAATGCAGGAGGCAACGGTGATACATATGGATTTTATGCAGCTCCCAGAGCTTACAGTGGATGGAATTTACGGTGAAGCAGCGATGGACAAGCAGCAGTGGAAAAACGAAGTCAAAGAAAATCTGAAACGGATTTTAAAACAGAAGCCGGAGGCAGTATATGTGGAAGGAAATGTGTTTGAGACATATCCAATCGTACATCAGCTGCGGAAAAAACATATTCCAGTATTGACAATGATGGAAAAAGATGGACAGAAATTAATCATTAAAATTCCTTCCGGGTCTTAAGTTACAGGAAGATAAAAAGTAGAGAGGAGCAATTTTTTTGAAAAGTAATAAGTACGAAATTGATATGTGCAACGGTTCCATCATGGATAAACTGGTTTCGTTTGCACTGCCATTGATGCTGTCTGGCATTTTACAGTTGATGTTCAATGCAGTGGACATTATTGTTGTGGGAAGATTCAGTGGAAGTGAAGCGCTTGCAGCAGTCGGTTCCACAACGGCACTGATCAATGTTTTTACCAATCTTTTTATTGGAATCTCACTTGGGGCAAACGTGCTTGCAGCAAGATTTTTTGCTGCCGGACGCAGGGAGGAAATGTCAGAGACCGTACATACCTCCATCACGCTTGCGCTGATCAGCGGAATTCTCATGGCGTTTGTTGGGCTTGTTTTTTCCAAAGGGGCATTGGAATTAATGGGAACACCGGAAGATGTGATCGGACTGTCAACGCTTTATATGCGGATATATTTTATGGGAATGCCGTTTTTTATGTTGTATAATTATGGTGCGGCAATCCTCCGTGCAGTGGGGGACACAAAAAGACCATTGTATTTTCTGATCATTGCAGGAGTGATCAATGCTGGCTTAAATATGGTCCTAGTGATCGTATTCGGACTTGGAGTTGCGGGAGTTGGAATCGCAACCGTGTTTTCCCAGATGGTTTCCTGTGTGCTGGTTTTGACCTGCCTTTGCAGAGCAGAGGGAAGTTATAAGCTTTCTTTTTCAAATCTTTCTATAAAGGGCTATTATCTGAAACAGATTTTTCAGGTCGGAATACCGGCTGGCATACAGAGTACCGTTATCAATTTTTCCAATGCATTACTACAATCGTCGGTTAATTCTTTCGGTTCGACTGCAATGGCAGGTTACACGGCAGCAAACAATATTCTGGGATTTTTGTATGTTTCCATCAATTCTGTGACACAGGCATGTATGAGTTTTACAAGTCAGAATTTTGGTGTTGGAAAGTATAAACGAATGGACCGTGTACTGATCGACTGCATGATTTTATCGGTGGGAGCAGCACTTGTCTTAGGATGCGGGGCATATTTTTTCGGAGCGGAAATATTACAGGTTTATACAGAGGAAGCGGATGTGATCCAATGTGGTGTTGAGATTTTATCCATCACGACAGTTCCGTATTTTCTGTGCGGTATTATGGATCTTTTTCCGGGTGCACTGCGTGGAATGGGATATTCGGCAGTTCCCATGGTGTTGTCTATTATCGGAACTGTCGGAATGCGTGTCCTGTGGATTTTTGCATTTTTTCCACAGCACAGATCACTGTATTTTCTGTTTATTTCCTATCCGGCATCGTGGATCGCAACGATCGTGATGCAGGTGGTATGTTACTATTTTGTGAGAAAGCATTGTTATAAGTAAGGGGGAACGAACCAATGATAATCTGTAAAAACTGTGGGGCGGAATATGATGATGAGCAGGACCGCTGCCCTTATTGCGGTGGGGATAACTTTGGCAAATCTGTCCAGGTGCATGAAGACATGATGAATGAGCTGAAACGTGAAAAAAGGCAGTGGGAGAAAATGCCGGAAAAAGTAGCTGGCAAAGGAATATCGTGGACAGCAAAGCTTGGGATAGCAGCGATACTGCTTGTCATTATCATTTGCATTATCACATTTATCTGTACTTTTTTTTCACGGAAAATATCATACCGGCAGGATCAGAAAAACCTTAGGGCATTAGAGAGTATGTATCAGGAAGGGGATTATGAGGGAATCTATCAGTATGTAAGGACAATGGACAACTCGTATAATACCTACTATGACAAGTATACAAATATAGAAAAAATGCAGGCGGGAGTCCGTAATCTTGAGCCTGAGAAGAAAGAATGGCTTGACTGGATACGAAAAGAGGATAAGCCGGAGTTTCTCAATAATATCGATTATCTCATCAGGGTGCTCCGCATGTGTCAGGAAGCAGAAGATGCATCTTATAAATATGCAGAACAGGATGCTGTGGCACATTACAGGGAGATCTGTTATAAATACCTGTGGGAAAATTACAACATTACGGAAGAAGAAGTTTTAACGTATGCAATGGAGGCTGGCGGATTGGATTACGACAATGAATACAGTATAGCTGGTGGACTGAAGAGGTTAGCCCTCGATCATATAAAAGAAAAAATGGAGTAAAATATGAAGTGTTTGAAATGTGGTTATGATTATCCGGCAAAAGATACGAAATGTCCGTATTGTGGAGAACCGAATCAATTAGGTATGAGATGGCAGCAGGAAGAGGAGGACAAGAGGAAAGATACACTGCTTACAAAAGCAAGGGTACTACATTCTATGCCGCTTTATGTTGTGAGTAATATATTAAATATCATCCTGCTGATCACCGTTGTATCATTTTTATTGTGCATCGCTTATCTGGCGATTGAAGCAGCAATCACGTTAAAATATGATGAATATCACAAAAAGAAAGCTTCAGTGGAACAGGCGGAGCAGTTGTATGCAAATGATGATAATGCAGCATTGAATGCATATTTGCATGATTATAATATATATGCAGAGGACGGATATGAAAAGTACACGGAACGTGTCAATATATATACACAATATGAGCGTATTTTAGAAAGAGCCATGGAAGTCAGGGAACTCTCAGACTGGGAGAAAAACAAGCAACCCGATAACTATGTGGTAAGGAGCATTCTGGAAAATGCACGCGATCTTCTTTTACAGGATGGGTACAGATTATATGATATACAATTTGAAGAAAACGAACAGTACTGCAGATCTATACAACAGGACGTGACGGCTCTGCTTATGGGAGAACTCGCCCTGACAGAAGAGGAAGTAGAAGATTTGCTTTTGCAGCCATATTCTGCAGAGCTTATCAGCAAATACGCAAAATTGATTTATGAAAGAAAGGGGTGGGAATATGAAGAAGAATAAGTTTGCTTTCATATACAAAGATGAAACAGAGCAATATGAAGTAAAAATATTCCCATTTATTTTAAAACTGCTTGTATCGGTTCTCGCACTTTTATTTCTTATTCAGCTGGCATTGCTGCTTCCGGAAGAAGTGAAGGACAAGGTAAAATATTCCGGTGATGAGTATTATATTTCCAGGTGTGAGGCAGAATATACAGACAGAGAGTTTGAAAAGTTATATAATTTGCTTACTTTGTATGACCTGCGGGGAGAAAATTACGAAATTTATTGGGAAATAGTGAATGGTTATGCGGATTACATACAATATATGAATTACAGTACCATAGAAGATAGGGAAAACGTAATTGTCTCATACACGCTAAAATCAGGGGAAAAGCAGGAAGTTTCATTTGTTCCGGTAAAAAAAATAGAAGAGTATCGTAATAAAGTGTTAGAAAATGCAGAGAATGTGAAATATGAGAGAAATAAAAGATATTTCACAGAGTTTGCACAGAAGGCACAGTGAAAAAATTAAAGCAGAGACATTTTACATCAGGCAGAAAAGAGGAAAAAGGAATGGGAAAAAGATATATTGACTGTTCAGCCAGAGAACTGGCTGCCTATCATAAAAAAGAATTATTACAGTCCATTGCGGACAGCGAAGGAAGAGTGCTGGCAGCAGAGACGATCGGTACAGTGACACCAATGTTAGTGAATATTACAAATGCAGAATTTGTAACTTCTCTTGGTGCGGATATTATCATGCTGAATATTTTTGACGTGGATCATCCTGTGATCAATGGATTACCGGAAGTTGCCCCGGAAGATACTATACATGAGGTCAAACGTCTGACCGGAAGGATGGTTGCAATTAATTTAGAGCCGGCAGCAGTCCGCAATGATGGAGAAAAATCGGTGTGGAGTCTTACCGAAGGACGGCGCGCAACCGTGGAAAATGCAAAAAAAGCAGCAGACATGGGCGTTGACATGATCGTTCTTACCGGAAATCCGGGTGTTGGCGTTGATAACAGGGCAATTACAAAGGCATTAGCTGATTTAAACGAGGCAGTCGGCGACAGAGTGATCCTGACAGCAGGAAAAATGCATGCATCCGGCATTCTCTCAGAAGCAGGAGAAAAAATACTGACAAAAGAAGATGCTGAGACATTTATTGAAGCAGGGGCAGATGTCCTTTTACTTCCGGCACCTGGTACTGTTCCGGGATTTACCATGGAGCATGCAGCTGAATTGATCAAAACTGCACATGAAAAAGGTGTACTTGCGATGACTACAATTGGAACTTCCCAGGAAGGAGCGGACGAAGCAACAATCCGACAGATCGCACTGATGTGTAAAATGGCAGGTGCAGACATCCATCATATAGGAGATAGTGGGTACATGGGAATGGCTTTGCCGGAAAATATTACGGCATACAGCGTTGCAATCCGTGGAAAAAGGCATACTTACCGCAGAATGGCGATGTCACTTGTAAGATAAAGATAGAATGGTGATTTTCGACAAAAAGAAATGTAATTTTTTGTCAAAAAAGATGTTGACAAATGAATTGTGGTTTGTTATTATTAACAAGCTGTCGCAAGTAAGTGATAACAAACCACTTCAAAGCGAAGCAAAATAAAATAAAAAAGTTGTTGACAAGCGCGGATGATCATGATAACATATCAGAGTTGCTGAAAACAACAGAGAACATTGATAACTGAACAGTGAATAACCTTGAAAGATTCAAGACAAGCAGAGCTTGTCAGAAGAAAATCATAGATTTTCTTCCGGGATTCGAAAGAAGCCCGAGAGTAAATTCAAGTCATCGAAAGATGAACGAACAGCTTTTAATAAAGCAAACCTTAAAACAGTAAATCGGAACTTGTTTCTGATTTAGAAAAGCCAGATATTCTGGCTGGATTAAAACTTTTAACATGAGAGTTTGATCCTGGCTCAGGATGAACGCTGGCGGCGTGCTTAACACATGCAAGTCGA
>ERZ791843.1282-NODE-1282-length-10367-cov-33.8625_pt1 | contig 10367 bp, 6 predicted proteins | sample MGYA00510290_ERZ791843 | MGnify/ENA primary metagenome ERZ791843 (study PRJEB30046, sample SAMN00715254) | human gut metagenome | study: EMG produced TPA metagenomics assembly of the A metagenome-wide association study of gut microbiota in type 2... | reverse complement strand
ATAGCTTCAACACTTACAGCATGTGGAACTAACACAGCATATAATCAGACACAGAGTGAGGTTGCCATAAGCAGCGAGGCAGCTTCTAATACAGAGAGCATTATTTCAAATGCAATTAAGAACGAATTATCTGTATCAAACACAAGTACATTGAAGACAAATACGCGTGACGAGATGGTATATGTGTTTGGCAAGGCAGATGGAACACAGGACCATATCACTGTAACTGAAAAGGTGACAGATACTAATGGTAAAACAACAACTAACCAGAGCAGCTCAACAAAGAGCGCACCTGTTTCAATAAAGGTTACTTACAAGTTAAATGGTACTGAAACAAAGCCAGAAGATATGATAGGAAAGAGCGGTAAGGTTACTATCAGATATGACTATACTAATAATGAGAAGAAGACTATAACAGTTAATGGAAAGTCACAGACAGCTTATGTTCCATTTACTATGATAACAGGAACTCTTCTTCCAACAGATAAGTTCAGTAATGTAGAAGTTACTAATGGCAAGGTAAGCAAGGTTGGCGACAACATCATCGCACTTGGTATGACTATGCCTGGTTTAAAGGATACTTTAAATCTTAAGTTTGACGATGAAAGTCTTGATATGGATATTCCTGAATACTTTGAAATATCAGCAGATGTAGAAGACTTTGAGCTTGATATGTCTATGTCAGTAGCAACAACAAGTGTGCTTGATGATATAGATACAGATGATTTCTCAGTTGCAAAGCTTGAAGATAAGATGAATGAACTCCAGTCAGCAGCAGACCAGCTTACAGACGGAACAGTAACTCTTCAGGATGGTACACAGACACTTGCAGACAGTATTCCAGCACTTACAGATGGTGTAGGTCAGTTAGATGATGGTGCTTCATCACTTAAGGATGGTATATATGCTTATACAGATGGTGCAACAGCACTTGCAGCAGGCGCAGGACAGCTTAAGGATGGTATTGCAGCTTATACAGACGGTGCTAACCAGCTTGGAGCAGGAGCAACAGAGTTAGAAACAGGAATTAAAGATTATACAGATGGTGTTGTTAAGCTTGGAGCAGGAGCAACAGCGTTAGAAACAGGAATTAAGGATTATACAGACGGCGTGGCACAGATTAGCGCAGGTTCTACAGACTTAAAGAGTGGAATAAATGCATATACAACAGGTGCCAAACAGTTAGGAGCAGGAGCTGCCCAGTTAAAGACAGGTGTAGAAACTTATACAGCAGGTGTAGCAAGCGCAGCAGCAGGCGCTAAGCAGGTAAGTGATGGTGTATCACAGTTAAAGACTATGCTTACAGAAACTATGGCTAATCAGCTTGCAGAAAATCTTAGTTATTATAAGACTAACAAGAATATACAGGAAAGTGTATCACAGCTTACAGCAGCAGCTACAGGAGCTGGTCTTAGCGGTATTACTATAGCAGACGACCTTACAGCACTTGCAGCAGTTAATGGTGATGATGCTGTAGCAGAGAAGATTACAGAGCTGTATACAAAGTATCTTACAGCTTATACACAGAGCGTTGTTGCTAATGGTGCAACAAGCCAGATAACAAGTTTATATGCTAACCAGTTAGGTCTTTTAGTTAAGGCTGCAAGCAATCAGGGTGCAGCAGGAGCACTTGCACAGGTTGCTGCACAGATTGCAGGAAGCGCTTCATCTATAGATACACTTGCACAGGGTGCAAGCAGCTTAAGCACAGGTCTTGATACTCTTAATGAAAAGAGTACTGAGCTTAACAGTGGGGTAAGCGATATTAATGATGGTTTAGTAAAGCTTAATTCTAAAAATGATGACCTTAATGAGGGAGTTGCAAAGTTAGATACAGGAGCAGATAAGTTAGACTCAAATAGTAAGAAGTTAAATACAGGAGCAGCAGCTTTAAATGCAGGTGTTGCTACACTTAATTCTAAAAATAATTTACTTAATGAAGGTATTCAAAAAATAAATGCAGGTCTTGGAACTCTTAACAGTAAGAATGATACACTTAATGGTGGTATCGGTCAGTTATACAATGGCTTTGCAACACTTAATGCTAACAATCCAGCATTAAGAGATGGTTCATCACAGCTTGCAGATGGTACATCAACACTCAGGTCATCATCTACAACTTTAGCAGACGGCGTTACACAGCTTAATGAAGGTGCTATAACACTTAAAGATGGTATGGCTGAATTTAATGCATCTGGTATCAAGGCTATCACAAGTCTTGTTGGTGATGATGCTGACATAGCAGTAGATACAATCAAGGAAGTAATTAATCTTGGTAAGAATTACAACACATTCCTTGGTAAGACAGATGGAAAGGATAGTTCAGTAACATTTGTATACAAGATGGCTGAATTAACTAAATAATCAAGCTTACTTTTCCAAAACTCTCATATATATGCCGGCCCGGCTGGCGGAAAGATTAATAGTCTTTCAAAAAAGCTCCCACAGTGTATAGGCTGTGGGGCTTTTTTATATATGTATATTAAGGGGCAGAAAGTGTATACAAGAAGCCACTCATGTAACATCATTCAGCTAAGCTGAATAAGTGCTACCAGAGTGGCTGTTTATGCAAATTAATATTAAGTTTTTTTAAAAGCTCTTGAAATATTCTTCCAGTCTTGTAAAGGTCTTAGTAAGTGCAACGGCTTCAGCTTCACTTAAGCCATCGGTTATGTAGTTAATCATATCCGCATGGAACTTCTTGTGGTGGTTATATGCAGCCACACCCTTATCTGTAAGTGAGGCGTATACAATACGGCGGTCTTTTTCGCCACGCGTTCTTATGACATAGCCCTTCTTGACAAGTCCGTTGATGCCAACAGTAAGAGTACCCATAGTAACACCAAGAGCCTTGGATATAATGCTCATGGTTCTAGGTTCATCTATACCTATAGCTTCTATAATATGCATATCTGTAACAGAAATATCCTTGAATTTGTCTGTAATTAAAGCCTTTTCTTCTATATTCATAATATCGTTAAACAATGTCACAAGTATAGAGTTTAATGATTCGTAAATGTCCATAAAAGCACTCACCTTCATATAAAATTAACGTAAAAAACTAATTACATTATATATTACAACAGGGGTTAATGCAACAAAATACTACACCTCTTTAAACCACTTTAAACTACTTTTAGTTTCTACCGGTTATAAAATAAGGTGCAGTATTTTGGCATGAATTATGACATAACAGCTTAAGCTATCAATTAATTATTCTTTCAATTATCTATTCATTTTTTTTGTCTTTACAGCAAATATATAAAGTGTTGTGCAGCTGCAAAGAATTATAAGTAGTGTAAGCCAGAGTACAATATTGCTGTTATCACCTGTCTGTGGTGTTTCAACCTTATTGTCAGCAGCTTCAGCTACATTTTCTGTTGAAGCAGAGGTTGAAGGTGATATTGATGTATCTGTTGATGCATCTGCTGATGAATCTTCAGATGAGCCTGTTGAATTACCTGTAAGCTGCTGCTTTGTTATAAGATATGTTGAGCAGTGATCCTGTTCTACTGTCATATAGCCATCATTATCGACTACTGCTGACATCATGCTGATTATGGTGCCATCATCTAAGAGCTGGCTGTAGTAAAGTGTCTGGCCTGCATAGGTTTTGCCAACATTTAACTTAATGCTTGCTTTGGCAGGAAGTGTACCAGAATAGTTGTATACTATCTTAGATACAAATATATCATCTGTTACAGCTGCCGGCATATTTCCAGCTTCTTTTATATCAGAAGTAATTGCTGTTGAAAAGTCATAGATTGCAACCTGTGATACTTCTGACATAGTTCCTTTGGCAAATGTAAATGTAACATCATTATTAGACTTGATAACAACATCATTTGTTTTATTATCTTCTATAATCTTTCTGATTTCATCAACCTTAATAGTTGTGCTGCCGTCGGATACATCTACTATTGTGTTATTGGAACCCTGGTCTGGAGCTGATGGCTTCTCATCGCCTGGTTTCTCAGTTGGTTTCTCAGTTGGTTTCTCGGTTGGTTTTTCAGTTGGCTTTTCGGATGGCTTCTCAGATGGGTTATCTGTTGTGTTGTCACCGGCTGATTTAGCTGTAAATGTAAGCTTGTCTGCTATACATTCTACATTATAAAGACTTTCTATCTCTGTTCCGTCATACTTGTATCCGTCTGGAAGATTATCACTTCCCCATACAGGATTATATGTTGCCACAGGATTGCTATAATCAATAAGCCATATTTCATCATTGCTTCGTTCATCTACACCAAGCTTTTCAAGAAGCTTACATATTTTATAAAATGATTCTCCGTTTTCATACGCATATGCATCTACATATTTTTCACTGGTAGCTGTATTTATTATAACCTGGCTTGTTCCACCACTTCCGCCATCTGATTCATAATATGAAATAGGATTTTCTAATGTGGTTTTTGTATATCCAGCAGGGATATTATCATATTCACCTATTTTGTCAGCATAATATACGTCACCAAGAGCTTTCTTTGTGGTAAGCTTGTATATTGTATAAGTTACTTTCCCAGATTCAACATATGTCAGTTCCTTAATATAATATAATGAAGTATTATCTGCCTCATTTTTATATACTGTATTAGTTGTATAAGGGTCGTACTCATAATACCTGGCACATAATCTTGATATTTCCAGTGGATGTGAAACATTATATGTTACATTTTCCTTTAATGTTCCATTATCTCTGATTGGTTTGTCAGTTAGATTATCGCTTGTATACACTACTGCCTTTGAACCAGAATATATGGTGACATTGCATGTGTCTGCAACTGAAAGTACTGAATCAGTTCCCTCAGCAAAGAAGGCTACACCATAATCATCTGCCCTGTCAGCATTAATAACTAAGGAACCATTACCACATATATTGATGGAACCGCCCCAGGCATCACCATATGAACCTATACCTCCGATTTCATTATCACCAATAAGGTTAATCTTGAAATCATCACCCATCATATTAGTTGCTATTCCGGTAGCCTTGTTTTTATAATTATTTAATGTAAGTGTATTGGTTTCTCTGTCATAAGACATTCCATCGATGGAATTAGTTTCTTGTGAAGAAAATATAGTAGTACTGTCTTCTCCAGTTCTCACATTAATATAAGCATAAGCCCAATCACCAGTATCGCATGGACCATTAGCGGCTTTTACCTGTGGTGCAGCATATAAAACTGCGGATGATAATGCGAGTACGGCTGCTCCTGCTAATGCGGCTATCTTTTTGATATGCCATTTTTTATTTTTCACCATAAATCATTCCTCCTGCTTCTTGATAATAATTATCATTTATTCATTTGTTTATTTCTGTGCAAAATCTGTGCAAAAATTTGAGTTTCACACAAATCTCCCAGAATCAAATGGAGCGTATAATATTGCGTACATATCAGCTGTATATGTTGTTAATACTATATATAACATTATGAAAAAAGTATATAAGGGAAGTCCGCCAATATACTAAAACAGCGTGGCGGAGTTCCGCCACGCTGCCTAAAGCTGAAAAATAGATGATATAAAGACATATAAATATTAAAAGAATTATTTGTTATAAAGATTAACAAGTCCAAAGCGTGATTTAATACCGGTCTTTTCATAAATAGCTGAAATATATCGTTCAAGGGTACGCCTTGATACGTGCATATGTTCCGAAATAGTCTGGATGTTATCCTCGGTAGTAACCAGGTAGTTAAATACCTCATTTTCTCTTTCAGTAAAAGAATATTTTTCTGCTAATATGTGAAGCTTGTCATGTTCATTTGCAGCTTCATCTGTATACATTGTAAACTGTTGTATAAAATAATATTTTTCAAATGTATATACAACTGAAATAATACTTACCAGAACAAATAAAACAAGTATAAGAATAATCTTTAAAAGATTATTATCAGAGGAAAGCAGTTGTAAAACAAAGCCGGCAATAACAGCAGCTGTAATATTGTTAACAGCACGTCCCATTCCTGCCCAAAGCTCAGGAATTCGGGCATACCAGGAAAGCTCCATGAATTCTGATGTAAAGAAAACAGCAAAAAATCCAGCAGACAGATAGAAAACAATAAGTACAGCTGTGAAAGGCTTGGAAAATTCAAGCAGTACAATACACATGGTTGAAAGAATCATTATGCAGTACATTATGATTCCGGTATATTTTTTATTGTTAATGTCAAATATAAAGCCGGCAGCAAGGCCGCTGATAGGCAGCAGAATTCTGGCACCCTGCCCTATATCGATGCTTCCATCAGAATGGATAAGCGTTACTGCACTATCAAGAGTGCTGAATAAGCATGCCATCAGCATTACAAGGGCTACAATACTAATAAATAAAGGAATGTAATGTTTATTTCCCTTTATTATATTTTTATCTGTTTTCTTATCTGTTATTTTACCTATATTTTTATCTACATTATTGTCTGTATTTTTTTTGATTATATTGTCAGTAGTATCTTTGCTGGTGTTATACCAGCTATACCGGTTAAAAATATGTTCATTCCATATTAACAAGATAAAAAGCATCAGCATAGATGCTGACAATATAATAAGCTGTATTGTCTTTATATGAATAACATTATGGTTTATAAACTGAAGCAGAATGCCAAAAAAATATGAGATGCCAACTGTTTTTGCCAAATGCCTTTTTTCAATAATACATGCAGATACATAGTATACATTACTTCCAACAAGACCAAGAAGTATAAAAAGAATGATTCCTCCGTGAAATATATATTCAAATGACTTACTGCATGTAATGAATATTGTTAAAAAAACAGAGAGTAAGCCTGCTAAAATCATCAGAATGTGTTGAAGTCTCCTACTTAAGAAATGTTTAAGCAGAGGATATAATAAAAAACCTGCTGTACTGACACCAAGTACATAATTCTGGGAAAGAGTTGGGAAAGAGTGGCTTTTTGTTCTGATACAAGAAGAGAAAGCTCATTTACAAACATATATTCAACACTTAAAAAAATAAATGTAAATAATCCCATTAAAACAATAGCATAGATATGTGGCAGGCTGGTTAATGTTTTAATACTGCCACCTTTTACAGTGTCCTTCTGAGGTGAATTCATATAATAAATCCTCCTTATATACGATGATAATTGTGTGGATTGCAAAGCAATCAACGAATTCATATGTGTTATAAAATTATATATTTGAAAGTGTGTTAAGTCAATGATGGTTACAGGATGGTGAAATTGTCAGCTATCTGACAGCAGAATTGCCAGTCACATGGTGGTGAAATTGTCAGCCATAGGACGGTGAAATTGTAAAAATATATCGAGAATACACGCAAATATTCAATCAACGGTCATTTTGAAATATTCAATCCAGATAATTTATTTACATTTTAAATAATGAGTGATAAAATGTTTTGTATATAAAATAAAAGGAGGGATTGGTATGGGATTTAAGAGATTATTATATATTTTTATGATTATTATGTGCAGCATATTTATGGCAGGCTGTGCAGTTCATGCAAGCCCTGATGATTATGCGGTGAATGAAGGATATGAGGTGAAGGGCAGCAGCTCTAAGAACACAGGCAGTGGGAATACTGGCGGAGGAACGTCAGGTATAGCAAAGGATAAGATAAAGGTTGGTGTTATACATTTGTCAGATCCGGCAGAGGGCAGCGGTTATACATATACACATGATATAGGCATACAGGGAATGCAGCAGAATCTGGGACTTTCTGATTCGCAGATTATAAGAAAGAATAATATCAGTGATACTGATGAGGCTGCGACAAGAAAAGCGATACAGGAATGCATTGATGCAGGCTGTAACATAATATTTACTACTAGCTGGGGATATATGCAGACTACGGCTGATATGGCAGAAGAATATCCGGATGTATATTTTTCTCATGGAACAGGATATATGAGCAATGGTAAAAACTTTAATAATTATTTTGGAAGAATATATCAGGCGAGATATCTTAGCGGAATAGCAGCCGGACTTAACACTAAAACAAATAAAATAGGTTATGTTGCTGCTATGGGGCTGGATAATTCGGAGGTAACAGGTGGAATAGATGCATTTGCACTGGGAATATATTCTGTTAATCCGGATGCAAAAGTATATGTAAAAGTAACTAACAGCTGGTATGACCCTAAGGGAGAAGAGGAGGCAGCGAAAACACTGCTTAATATGAACTGTGATGTTATTGCACAGCATTGTGACACTGTATATCCTCAGACACTTGCACAGGAGAAGGGGGTGTACAGCATAGGATATAATTCAGATATGAGTAAGGAAGCTCCGGAAGCGTGCTTATGCAGTGTTATATGGAACTGGAGTGCATATTATACATCAGCAGTCCAGAGTGTAATCGATGGAACATGGGATGGAAGTAACTATTATGGAGGCATGAATGAGAATCTTGTAAGTATCACTCCTGTCGCAGATTTTGCGGCTGATACAACACAGGAGAAGGTTAATGTAGCAAAGCAGCAGATTCTTAGTGGAAAGAATGGTGTGTTTGATGGTGTTATAGAAACGAATACAGGAGCAACAGTAGGAACGGCGGGAAAAACTCTTGAGGATTCTGTAATAACAGGTGGTATAAACTGGTATTTTAAGACGGTAAGTGTGATTGAGTGATGATAGCGTGCGGTTATGCTGCACAGAAATGGAGAAACGTATGAGCATTAAAAAGAAGATACTTGCGATGATAGTTGGTCCTATATTAACTCTGGGAATTATATCAGTTATATTTACTCTTACCAGAGTTAAAAGTGCCATGGTTAACGAGATACAGGATGCACTTAAGGGAACAGCGGCGGCAACGCTGGCTGCATATGATCAGAATACAGGTGATTATATACAGGCAAGCAATGGTGATATATGGAAGGGCAGCTATAATGTATCTAAGTCAGAAAGCCTTGTTGATGGAATTAAGCAGAATACAGGAATGGATGTTACATTTTTCTATGGAAGCCAGAGAGTTATGACCTCAGCAGTTGATAAAAATGGCGACAGGCTTCTTGGTTCACCAGCAGGTGATACTGTTATTGATAAGGTTCTTAATAACGGACAGAATTATTTTAGTAAGAATGTATCGCTGGATGGTACTCTTAACTATGGATATTTTATGCCGGTTTATCAGAATGGAAGTGACAGCAGTATCGTTGGAATGGTATTTGTTGGAACAGATAAGGCGCAGAAGGATGCGGTAATCAATAATCTTATGATTACAATAGGCACAGCGGTATTTGTCATAATGCTTATATGTGCAGCATTTGGAATTAAGATGTCCTCATCAATAACTAAGAGCATAAGAACAAGTATCGGTGTGGTTGAAAAGGTTTCAGCTGGTAATCTTGATGTCTGGGTTGATGAAAAGCTTTTAAAAAGAAGTGATGAAATAGGTGATTTATCAAGAGTCACGATTACACTCCGAGATGCCACAAAGACTGTAATAAAGGATATTTCAGCGAATGCAAATGCACTTCTTCAGGCAGGAAATGCACTTAAGGAGGTTGCTGATAAGACAAATGGCACGATGGATCAGGTGAGAACGGCTGTAACAATGATTGTTGATAATTCAAGCGACCAGGCAAGGAATTCACAGAATACATCTGAATATATGAGGACTATGGGAGAAGATATTACTGAAACCTCAAGGGAAGTGGATGCACTGGATGTCAATGCGGCATCTATGCAGCAGTCAAGTGAACAGGCCTCAGATACACTTGAAAAGCTGAGCGTAATTAACGGTGATGTTGAACGTATAATAAATGATGTTAAGGAACAGACTATCAGGACTAACAATTCAGTACAGAAAATACAGGATGCTACCACATTTATCGCTTCAATAGCAGAGGAAACCAATCTTCTTAGTCTTAATGCTTCTATTGAGGCTGCCAGGGCAGGAGAGAGTGGAAGAGGCTTTGCGGTAGTTGCAGAACAGATTAAGAGGCTGGCAGAACAGTCGAATACATCAAGCCAGGAGATAGATGACACTGCAAGAGCACTTATGCAGGATTCTACAAAGGCGGTTGAGCTTATGAAGCAGATGCAGGATATAATAATGAACCAGAGCGAAAGCATGAAGGAAACACGTATGGTTGTGGGAAAGGTGCTTGATGAGATTGAAAGTTCAATGAAAAGTATCAGCAGTATCAAGGCTAGTACACATAAGCTGGAGGTATCCCGTAACAATGTAGTATCAGCGGTTGATGAACTGTCAGAGATAGCTATGAATAATGTTGAGGGAACAAGAAAAACCCATCAGGAAACTGAGGAGGTTGCCGGTTCATTTACGCAGGTATCAGAAAGTGCAGAACAGCTAAGAAAGATAGCTGGAATGCTGGCAGATAGTATAGATTATTTTAAGATATAGAGATAAGACAGCTATGCAG
>ERZ791843.1279-NODE-1279-length-10407-cov-12.7645_pt1 | contig 10407 bp, 8 predicted proteins | sample MGYA00510290_ERZ791843 | MGnify/ENA primary metagenome ERZ791843 (study PRJEB30046, sample SAMN00715254) | human gut metagenome | study: EMG produced TPA metagenomics assembly of the A metagenome-wide association study of gut microbiota in type 2... | reverse complement strand
GCCAGTCCGGTGATATGCTGGAAGCTGCCCTGACCGCCGGTCTGTGCAGCGTGGGTGCGGATGTGGAAAGTCTGGGCGTTCTGCCAACGCCCGCTGTGGCCTATCTGGTGGGCAAGTACAATGCCGATGCCGGCATCGTGATCTCTGCCTCCCACAATCCGATGGAGTTCAACGGCATCAAGATCTTTGCCGGTACCGGCTATAAGCTGCCGGACGAGGTGGAGAACCAGATCGAAGCCTACATCGACAACGATTGCGCGGGCATTGAGCTGAAGACCGGTGCCGAGGTGGGCCGTGTGTACCGCCGCGATGACGGCCTGCAGGACTATGTGGATCACCTGTATGAGTCCATCCACGGCGACCTGACCGGCCTGAACGTCTGCATCGACTGTGCAAACGGTGCTTCTGCCGCTGTGGCGCAGAAGCTGTTCCCCCGTCTGGGCGCAAAGTGCACCTTTATCGGTATTGCACCGGACGGCCAGAACATCAACAAGGGTGTGGGCAGCACCCATCTGGAAAATCTGGAAAAGGCTGTTGTAGAGGGCGGCTTCGACTGCGGCATTGCCTTTGACGGCGATGCCGACCGCTGCCTTGGCTGCGACGAAAAGGGTCAGGAGATGGACGGCGACAAGATCATTGCCCTGCTGGCCATGACCATGAAGGAAAAAGGCCGTCTGGACGGCGACACCGCCGTGGTTACGGTCATGTCCAATCTGGGCTTCATCAAATATATGGAGAGTCAGGGCATCAACACCGAAAAGACTGCCGTGGGCGACCGCTACGTGCTGGAAAACATGCGCGAGAACGGCTTTTCCATCGGCGGCGAGCAGAGCGGCCATGTCATCCTGTTGCACCATGCCACCACCGGCGACGGTGAGCTGACCGCCGGCAAGCTGCTCAAGCTGCTGGCTGAAAGCGGCAAGAAGATGAGCGAGCTGAACGGCATCTACGCCCAGTACCCGCAGGTGCTGGTGAATGTGACCGCCAACGCCGCCCAGAAAAAAGCCTACAAAGAGGACGAAGTTCTGGCCGGTTTCATTGAGAACGAGCAGCAGAAGCTCATGGGCATGGGCCGCGTGCTGGTGCGGGTGTCCGGCACCGAGCCAAAGATCCGCGTGATGGTAGAGGGCCAGGATCTGGACGCCATCCACCGCTGCGCCGACCGCATCGTGGATAAGATCAACAAGCGCATTCTGGGCCAGTAAGAAACGGAGAAAAGAGAAGGGAGGACGCTATGCGCCCTGCAGATACCTGGAAAGACTATGAACTGCTGGATGCCACCGACGGCAACCGTCTGGAGCGCTGGGGTGAGACCATCCTCATCCGCCCGGACCCGCAGGTGGTGTGGAAAACGCCCAAGCAAAGCCCGCTGTGGGCAAAGGCAGATGCTGTTTATCACCGCTCCAATCAGGGCGGCGGCGAGTGGGAGTACAAGCGCCGTCTGCCCGAAAAGTGGAAGATCAGCTGCGGCGAGGGCGAGGATAAGCTCACCCTCATCGTCAGCCCCACCGGCTTCAAGCACACCGGCGTGTTCCCGGAGCAGGCTGTCAACTGGGCATGGTACGCCCAAAAGATCCGTACCGCAGGCCGCCCGGTAAAGGTGCTGAACCTGTTCGGCTACACCGGCGGTGCCACGCTGGCCTGTGCGGCGGCAGGTGCCACCGTCTGCCATGTGGATGCCTCCAAGGGCATCGTGGCGTGGGGCAAGGACAATGCTGCGGCAAGCGGCCTTGCCGACCGGCCCATCCGCTGGCTGGTGGACGACTGTGCCAAGTTCGTTGCCCGCGAAAAGCGCCGCGGCAACACCTACGACGGCATCATCATGGACCCGCCCAGCTACGGGCGCGGCCCCGGCGGTGAGATCTGGAAGCTGGAGGACTGCATCTACGACCTCATCAGCCAGTGCGAAGAGGTGCTGAGCGATACGCCGCTGTTTTTTGCAGTGAACAGCTACACCACAGGCCTGTCCCCGGCGGTCATGGAATATATGCTCAAGACCACGCTGGTGCCCCGCTTTGGCGGCGAGACTTCCTGCGACGAGATCGGCCTGCCGGTCTCTGCCACCGGCGGCGTGGTGCCCTGCGGCGCAACCGCCATCTGGGAAGAGTGAAACGATTTTAAATGGCCGCCGCGTGCGCTTTGGCCATGTTCAGAAGAAAATAATCTTTTAGTTTCGTGTTTGTCGCGGCCTGCGGGACGCTCCAAACACATTTTCACAGGAAGACTTAAGAATGGGGTACAGCCCCTTTCAGAGGGGCGCACCACCAGAAAGAGAAACACAAATGGAAGAGACGATTTTAACAGCACAAAATCTGAAATTCCGCTACGACAGCGACCAGCCGGTTTACGCACTGGACGGTGTCTCAACGGAAGTAAAGCGCGGCGAATTTGTGGCCGTGCTGGGTGCCAACGGCTGCGGCAAGTCCACGCTGGCAAAGCACTTCAACGCTATCCTGCTGCCGGAGAGCGGCAAGGTCTACGTGGAGGGCATGGACACCGCAGACGATGACAAGATCTATGATATCCGCCAGACCGTGGGCATGGTGTTCCAGAACCCGGACAACCAGATCGTTGCCACCGTGGTGGAGGAAGACGTTGCTTTTGCACTGGAAAATCTTGGCGTGCCGCCGGAGGAGATGCGCCGCCGCGTGGACGACTCCATGAAGATGGCCGGCATCTACGAGTACCGCGAGCGCGCACCCCACAACCTTTCCGGCGGCCAGAAGCAGCGCGTTGCCATTGCAGGCGTTGTTGCCATGCGGCCGGACTGCCTGATTTTGGACGAAGCCACCGCCATGCTGGACCCCCGGGGCCGTGAGCAGGTGATGCAGACCATCCACTACCTGAACAGGAATATGGGCATCACCGTGGTGTCCATCACCCACTACATGGAGGAAGCTGCGCAGGCAGACCGTGTGCTGGTGATGAGCAAGGGCCATGTGGTGATGGAGGGCACCCCCAAAGAGGTGTTCAGCCAGACCGAGAAGGTGCGCTCCCTGCATCTGGATGTGCCGCAGGCCGCAGAGCTGCGGGACGAGCTGGTGAAGGCCGGCATCCCGATGCCGGAGGGCATCATCGACACCGGCGAATGCGCACAGGCTCTGTACGAGCTTTTGCAGTAAGGGGGGGCAGACGCAAATGGCAGATATCATCAAAGTAGAACATCTGAGCTACGTCTACAACCCCGGCATGCCCAACGCGGTCACTGCGCTGGACGATGTGAGCTTTACGGTGGAAGAGGGCGACTTTGTGGGCATCATCGGGGCCACCGGCTCCGGCAAGAGCACCCTCATCACCCACATGAACGGCCTGAACAAGCCCACCAGCGGCAAAATTTATATCGATGGCCGCGACCTGTGGGAAGACCCGGAGAAGATCCGGGACTTCCGCTTCCTCACCGGTCTGGTGTTCCAGTACCCGGAGTACCAGCTGTTCGAGGAGACCTGTTATAAAGATATCGCGTTCGGCCCCAAGAACATGGGTCTGGACGAAGCCGAGATCGACCGCCGCGTGCATGAAGCCGCCGATTTCGTGGGCCTTGACCCGGCCCTGCTGGAGCGCAGTCCCTTTGAGCTTTCCGGCGGCCAGAAGCGCCGGGTGGCCGTGGCGGGCGTTATGGCCATGAAGCCCCGCATTCTGGTGCTGGACGAGCCTGCTGCGGGCCTTGACCCGGAGGGACGGGACGACATCCTCAGCGAGGTGAAGGAGTACCACAAAAAGACCGGCACCACTGTGCTGCTGGTGTCCCACAGCATGGAGGACATTGCCAAGTACGCCAACCGCGTTCTGGTGATGAGCAACAAGAAAATTGCCATGTACGACACCGTGGAAAAAGTCTTTGCCCGCGCTCCGGAGCTGCTGGAGCTGGGACTTTCTGTGCCGCAGGTGACGAAGATCTTCCTCAAGCTGCGGGAGATGGGCGTGGATGTGCCCGCCGATGTGTACACCATCCCCTATGCGGTCAAGATGATCCTGGAGGCCAAGCACCGCCGGGATGCAGGCGAGAGCCTTGTGCTCCCGCGGGAAGCAAAGAAGGAAGGAGGCGCTGCCGGATGCTGAGAGATATCACCATTGGCCAGCACTTCCCGGGCGACAGTCTGGTGCACCGGTTCGACCCGCGCCTGAAACTGGTGCTGACCATCGCCTATATCGTGCTGCTGTTTGCAGCTTCCAATCCGCTGGGCCTTGCCCTTTCCATTCTATTTTTGGCAGTGATGTACAAGGTGGCAAAAATTCCCGGCAAAATGATCCTCAAGAGCTTAAAGCCCATCCTGCCCATCGTGATCTTCACAGCGGTGCTGAACCTGTTCTTTGTGTCGGGCGAGGGCGAACCGCTGGTGCACATCTGGTTTTTGACCATTTATGCCGAGGGCGTGCGCTATGCTGTGCTGATGGCGGTGCGTGTCATGGCGCTCATCGCGGGCACCAGCCTGCTCACCTACACCACCAGCCCCATCGTGCTGACAGATGCCATTGAGCAGCTGCTGAAGCCCTTGGGCAAACTGCACTTCCCGGTGCACGAGCTGGCGATGATGATGAGCATTGCCCTGCGGTTCATCCCCACCCTCATTGAGGAGACGGATAAGATCATGAACGCCCAGAAGGCCCGCGGTGCCCAGCTGGACACCGGCAAGATGACCGACCGGGTCAAGGCACTGGTGCCGGTGCTCATCCCGCTGTTCATTTCGGCCTTCCGCCGCGCGGACGAGCTGGCCATGGCCATGGAATGCCGCTGCTACCGGGGCGGCGACGGCCGCACCCGCCTGAAGGTGCTGCGCTGCGAAAAGCAGGATTATATCGACCTTGCCGTGTGCATCGCCTGCTTTGCAGTGATCCTTGCCTCCCGGTTGGTGTTCCCGAATTTTTAAAGAGGAGAACCCTCTCAGTCAAGGCCTGATGGCCTTGACAGCTCCCCCGAAAGGGGGAGCTTTTGCCCGGTGGACGTAAGGTCTGTTCTTTTCAACAGAAGTAGATATTTCCCCTTATAGCGCATAAAGCTCCCCCTTTGGGGGAGCTGGCGCGCAAGCGCCTGAGAGGGTTTTATACTATGAATTTTTTACTTACCCTTGCCTACGACGGCACGAACTACTGCGGCTTTCAGGTGCAGCCCAATGGCCGCAGCGTGGCCCAAACCTTTCAGGACGCGCTGCAGGCCGTGCTGGGCAGCCGCCCCGATATCAAGGGCTGCAGCCGCACCGATGCAGGGGTGCACGCGCTGGGCTTCAAGCTCAACTTCCACGCCGATACCCGCATCCCGGCGGCAAAGCTCCCGCTGGCGCTCAACCAACATCTGCCGCCGGACATCCGGGTGCTGGACGTGCAGGTGGTGCCGGAGGATTTCCATGCCCGGTACGCGGCCCATACCAAAACCTACCTCTACCGCATCCACAACCACCCCATCGACTCGCCTTTTGACGCGGCTTATTACACCCGGGTGCCCCGGCATCTGGACGAAGCCAGAATGCAGGCGGCGGCGCAGCAGTTCGTGGGCAGGCACGATTTTCTGGCCCTGTGCGCGGCGGGCTCTTCCGCTGCAGCCCATGGCGATACCGTGCGCACCATCACGGACTGTCATGTTACCCGCAAGGGGGACGAGATCGACATTGAAGTGACCGCCGACGGCTACCTGTACAACATGGTGCGCATTCTGGCGGGCACTTTGTGCGAAGCGGGCGCAGGCCGGCTGGACCCGGCGGAAATTCCCGCCATTCTGGAAAGCCGTGACCGCAGCCGCGCCGGGCCGACCCTGCCCGCCAAGGGCCTGTTTTTGAAGTGTGTGGAGTATGATCTGTAAGGAGAACCATTCATGAGCAAAATTCGCCGCGGCGGACATTTCGCCGAAGGAGAGCCGCTTTCTGCCGGGCGCGTCGAATATCTGGAAGCCGCCCGGGCCCGGGTGCGCACACGGCGCATCCGCCGCACCGTCATCATCGTAGCGGTGCTGACCATCCTTGTCCTGTTTGCCACCGGCGCAGTGGGGTCTTCCATTGCGCGCGCAAAAGACCTTGTGGATACTGCCGTCATCGCGCTGGCACCAGCCGCAGGCTGGCCGCAGCAGACCGGCATCACCGACCCGGATGCGGTGGCGCAGATGTCTGGCAGCTTTGTGGAGATGGGCGGCGACAGCTGCGTGGTATACAGTCTTGGCGGCACCCGCCTGAACAGCATCCAGAGCGGCTATGCCCGCCCGGCCATTGCTGCAGGCAAGACCCGCTTTGTGCTGTACAACCGCTCCGGCAATGAGCTTCGGGTGGAAAGCCGCACCCAGAACCTTTATACCAAAACCATGGACAGCACCATCTCGCTGTGCGCCGTGGCAGATGCCGGACAGGTAGCTGTTGTGACCGACAGCACCGACAGCGTGGCAAAGCTGACCGTTTACAATTCCAGTATGCAGCAGCAGCTGGTGTGGAACCTGACCAGTGAGCAGGGCACCCCGCTGCGCATGGCCTTTGCGCCGGACAGCCGCCGCCTTGCCGTGGCCGCTGTATCGGCGGTGGGCGGCCAGCTGACCACGAACCTTTATGTACTGTCCCTCTCGCAGGGCGATCCGGTATGCCTTGGCTCTGAGAACAGTGTGCCCCAGTGGATGGGCTGGATGTCCAACGGCTTTTTGCTGGTGCTTTATGAGAACCGCGCCGTGCTGTACAACACGAGCGGCGGCAGCGCAGGCGAACGCGCCAGCTACGATTTTGGCGGCGGTACCCTCGTCAGCGTGTCCAACACCAGTAACGGTGTGGCCCTGCTGCTGAGCAGCGGCCAGACCTGTACTGCCGTGCTGCTGGACGGGGAGCTGACCGTGGGTTACAGCGGCAGCGTGCTCTCGGCCAGCCAGATCATCCGGGCAAAGAACGACGGCTTCTACCTGCTCACCGACAGCACGGTGGAGCGCTTCAACAGTGTGGGCGAGTTCCAGTGGAGCCAGCCGCTTTCGGCCCGGCCGCAGGCACTGATCGAGGGCAAGCAGATCATGGTGCTCAGCGGCAACACGGTGCAGGTGGTCACACCGCCGGAGCAGACAGCTTCCAGTGGACAGTGATTTTTGGGTGAGAAGATCATGCGTAAATAGCACTCTTGCGGGGAAAGTGATAAAAATAACAGGGAAAACAAGGTATGTTCAAGAATCCGTCATTTCTTTTTGATATCATATGCACGGCAGCATGGATCATTCTGGTGGTGCGCTATGCGCGCAAGGGCTTTCTTTCGTCCATTGTGCAGCTGGTGGGCAACCTGTTCAGTCTGCTGGGGGCCAAGGAGCTTTCCGCTGCCTGCGCCGGCTGGGTGTTCGAGCACATGCTGGCAGGCGGCTTCCGCACCCAGATCGCAGCAAACATTGCTGCGGGCGGTGCGGTAGACCTTTCCGGCATTGCGGAAAAGTATGCGGGCTTCCTGCCTGCTTCTTTCCGCGCTTCCATCGTGGCAGCCTGCGAGCGCTCCATTGGCGCTGTGCTGGCTGATAACGCAGTGGTGCTGGCCGATTCCATTGTGGAAAACGTGCTGCAGCCGCTGCTCACACCGGTGATCACGCTGGTGCTGTTCTTCTTGTTCTACGCGCTTTTGCGCCTGCTGGTCAGTATGCTGGTCACGGTGCTGGGCCTTGTGAACAAGCTGCCGGTCATTGGCACGGTAAACCGCGGCCTTGGCTGGCTTGTGGGCGGTGCTACGGCGCTGCTGGATATCTATTTGGTGCTGTGCATCCTGTGGGGCATCATCGTCATCACAGGCGGCAGCCTGAATGTGCTCAACGATACGGTGATGAGCAGCAGTCTTTACTACAAAATCTTCAATCTCTTCAACCCTTTCCTGTAAAGGGTTTTGCATAAAGGAGGAACTATGGTCTGTATTCGATGCCAGAAACGTCCGGCGATCATCTTCATCCAGCGGATGGACAATGGTCAGATGAAGCAGGAGGGCTACTGCCTGCACTGCGCCCGTGAGCTGCACATCAAGCCGGTGGACGATCTGATGAAGCAGTTCGGCATGTCGGATCAGGATCTTGATAACATGGAGAACCGCATGGAAAGCATGATGGAGGAGATGGGCGATGCAAACCCGCTCTCCATGATGATGAACATGGCGAACGGCGGCGAGGATGCTGACCCGGACAGCATGGACGAAGATCTGATCCCCGGCAGCAATGCCACCTTCCCGCTGGGCTTTACCAGCAGCGAGAAGAAGGATGGCGACAAAAAGGCCGACCGCAAAAACGGCAAAAAGCCGCCTAAGCGCAAATTTCTGGATACCTATTGCGAGAATCTGACCCGCAAGGCCCGGGAAGGCAAACTGGACGATATCATTGGCCGCGACCGCGAAATTTACCGCACCATCCAGATTTTGAGCCGCCGCCAGAAGAACAACCCCTGCCTCATCGGCGAAGCCGGTGTGGGCAAGACCGCCATTGCCGAGGGCATTGCGGAGCGCATTGCCAAGGGGAATGTGCCCATCGGCCTGAAGGATAAGGAGATCTATCTGCTGGATCTCACCAGCCTTGTGGCAGGCACCCAGTTCCGCGGCCAGTTCGAGCAGCGGGTCAAGGGCCTGCTGAGCGAGGTCAAGGCCGCCGGCAACATCATCCTGTTCATTGACGAGATCCACACCATCACCTCCGCCGGTGAGAGCGAGGGCGCCATGAACGCGGGCAATATCCTCAAGCCCGCCCTCTCCCGCGGTGAGATCCAGGTCATCGGCGCCACCACCTTCAACGAGTACCGCAAGTATATCGAGAAGGACCAGGCCCTTGAGCGCCGCTTCCAGCCCGTCCGCGTGGAAGAGCCCAGCGTGGCCGATACGCTGGCCGTCATGAACGGCATCAAGAAGTATTACGAGGAGCACCACCATGTGCAGGTGGATGCCGATGTGCTGAGCGCCATCGTTACCCTCAGTGAGCGGTATATCACGGACCGCTACCTGCCCGATAAGGCCATCGACCTGCTGGACGAAGCCTGCGCCTGCTGCAATCTCGCCCACCCGATCATCTCGGAGTATCTCGAGATGCAGAAGGAGCTGGACGGCCTCAGACAGGAAGAGGCGGACATGGAGTCCTCCGACGTCAATGAGGCCATCGATTACGAGCAGGTGGCCCAGCGGAAGACCCGCATCGCCAAGCTCGAGGCAGAGCTGCCCGCAAAGCAGGCTGCTGCCAGCGAGATAAAAGTGACCATGGACGATGTGGCCAAGGTCATCGAGCTGTGGACGGGCATCCCGGCGGTGAAGATCCAGGAGACGGAGTTCGTCAAGCTGGCCGGGCTGGAAGCGGAGCTGAAAAAGAAGATCATCGGTCAGGACGAGGCTGTCCATCTGGTGGCACAGGCCGTCAAGCGGAGCCGCGCCGACCTGTCGGGCCGCCGCCGTCCCGCAAGCTTCATCTTCGTCGGCCCCACCGGTGTCGGCAAGACGGAGCTGGTCAAGCAGCTGGCAAACCAGCTCTTCGACGGCCCCGACCCGCTCATCCGTCTCGACATGAGCGAGTATATGGAGAAATATGCGGTGTCCCGCATGATCGGTTCGCCTCCGGGCTATGTGGGCTACGAGGAGGCCGGCCAGCTCACCGAAAAGGTGCGCCGCCGCCCCTACAGCGTGGTGCTGTTCGATGAGATCGAAAAGGCGCACCCGGATGTGATGAACATCCTGCTGCAGATCCTGGACGAGGGCAAGATCAACGATGCGCAGGGCCGCACGGTGGATTTTTCCAACACGGTCATCTGCATGACCTCCAACGCCGGCAGCAGCGACCAGAGCACCGGTGGGCTTGGCTTCAATAAGAGCGAGGAACAGCTCAGCGAGGAAAAGACCCGCAAGGCGCTGGCCCAGTTCCTGCGGCCGGAGTTCCTTGGCCGCGTGGATGAAGTGATCGCCTTCAAGCCGCTGACCGAGGAGACCCTGCAGGGCATCGCGGCCCTGATGCTGGACGAGTACAAGCCCGGCATGGAAGCTAAGGGCATCGCCTACAGCTACACCCCGGCAGCGCTCAAGGCACTGGTGCAAAAGAGTCAGGGCGGCAAGTTTGGTGCGCGCGATTTGCGCCGCGTCATCCGCAAGGCCGTGGAAGACCCCGCCGCCGAAAAGCTCATCGACGGCACGCTGGCTTCCGGCAGCACCCTTGTGGTGGATGCCGGTGAAAACGGCGAGATCATCTTGAAGTAAACAAAAAAGCCCCTGCATCCGTTTTGGAATGCAGGGGCTTTTCCTCTGTTCAGTGTTGTACGGCAAACTGGAACTTGTCGGGGCGAGGCCCCTCCATCTTGCTACGCAAGACCGTTCGGTCGCTTAAAAGCCCCACTGGGACTTTCATTGCTCCGCTTCGCTGCGCAAACGCGAATTTTCAAATTAGTCTTTGCAAATAACCTTTGAACCTTCACCATCAATTACAATTCCCTGACGGTTGTTAATTGGGCATAGATTCAAATC
>ERZ791843.1250-NODE-1250-length-10675-cov-3.01403_pt1 | contig 10675 bp, 8 predicted proteins | sample MGYA00510290_ERZ791843 | MGnify/ENA primary metagenome ERZ791843 (study PRJEB30046, sample SAMN00715254) | human gut metagenome | study: EMG produced TPA metagenomics assembly of the A metagenome-wide association study of gut microbiota in type 2... | reverse complement strand
CACCATATACAGCTTATAAAGTCCGGTTGCCAGACAGAATGTCATCGGAACAATACAGACAACCGCAATCTGACCTGCGTATTTTTTCAGATACCGGCACACCAGAGCAATCAGCACTGCTGTCACTGCCATTGCCGCTATCAGGATACAAAGTGGTCTTTTACCTCTCCATTCCAGTATATAGCCGCCGTAAATCAACGATGTCACCAGCATCAGCAGCACTGCCGCCACTGCATGATACACTTTTTTTAGAAACTCCATATTCATCTCCATTCTTTCTTTACGCTTAAAACACAAATTGCATCAGGCATATTTTTGAAATAACCTGATGCAATTTGTCCGTTGCAGTACTGTGCAGTGTTACACTAAATTCTCTCTACGCCCAGTGTTACCTGCTCACCATTAATATTCCATTCTTTTGTAAAGCCTTTTGCTTCTCCCTCTGTAATGTCTTCTGCCAGAACAATCTTTGTAATCTGTGCTGCATTTTTGTCAATCAGTGCAGAAATCTTGTCATTTCCGCTGACCGTTACATGAATCTTATCCATTACTTCAAATCCTGCATCCTTACGCATGGTCTGAATCTTGCTGATGACTTCACGGATAAAGCCTTCTTCTAAGAGTTCCGGTGTTAAATTCGTATCCATAACAACCGTAATGCCCTTATCGGAGCTTGCCACAAAGCCTTCCTGCTGTGTCATTTCAATTAACAGATCTGCCTTTTCAAGCTGGATATCCTGTCCGTTTGCCTGTAAGGTGATAAATCCAACCTTATTTAACTCATCCATTGCGGCATTGCCGTCAAGTTCACCAAGCTGCTTTCTGATTTCACCTAAGAACTTGCCGTACTTCGGTCCGAGTGTCTTTAACTGCGGCTTAAATGTGTAAGAAGTGAAATCTCTGACATCGTCCTTGTATTCAACTTTCTTTACATTTAATTCGTCTGCGATAATATCGGTAAAGAAATCATCCAGCTTCCACGGCGCTTTAATGAACATCTGTCCGATTGGCTGTCTGTTCTTGATATTGGTTGCGTTACGGCATGCACGTCCGATAACAACGGCATTTAATACGTCTTCCATGTTGTCTTCAAGCTGCTTGTCAATCCATTCCTTATGCACTTCCGGGAAGTCACACAGATGAACGCTGATTGGCGCATTTTTATCAATGCTGCATACAAGATTTCTGTAAATGCTTTCTGTCATAAACGGAATCATCGGTGCGGCTGTCTTACACAGCGTAACCAGTGTTGTATACAATGTCATGTATGCATTAATCTTATCCTGTTCCATGCCCTTTGCCCAGAAACGTTCACGGCAGCGTCTTACATACCAGTTAGAAAGCTCGTCTACAAAGTCTTCCAACACTCTGGCTGTTTCCGTAATCTTATAATTTTCAAGATTGTTGTCCACTTCTTTGACAACCGTATTTAACTTGGAAAGAATCCACTTATCCATAACCGGAAGCTTATCGTATTCCAGTGTATATTTGGTTGCATCAAAATTATCAATATTCGCATACAATACGAAGAACGCATACGTATTCCAGATGGTTCCCATGAACTTTCTCTGACCTTCCGTTACTGCCTTGTCGTGGAAACGGTTTGGCAGCCATGGTGCGGAATTTTCATAGAAATACCAGCGGATTGCATCTGCGCCGTGTGTCTGTAACGCATCAAACGGGTCTACGGCATTTCCCTTGGACTTACTCATCTTCTGTCCGTCTGCATCCTGAACGTGTCCTAAAACGATAACATTTTCATAAGGTGCTTTGTTAAACAGCAGCGTTGAAATCGCAAGCAGTGAGTAAAACCAGCCTCGTGTCTGGTCTACGGCTTCGGAAATAAATTTTGCCGGGAACTGCTGTTCAAAAATTTCCTTATTTTCAAACGGATAGTGGTGCTGTGCAAACGGCATTGAACCGGAGTCAAACCAGCAGTCGATAACTTCCGGCACACGTTTCATCATACCCTGACACTTCGGACACTTGCAGGTTACCGCATCAATATACGGTCTGTGTAATTCGATATCGTCCGGGCAGTTGTCGGATTTTTCTTTTAATTCCTCAATGCTTCCGATAGACATCATTTCTCCGCAGTCTTCACACTGCCAGATATTGAGCGGCGTACCCCAGTATCTGTTTCTTGAAATACCCCAGTCCTGAACATTTTCAAGCCATGCACCGAAACGTCCCTTACCGATTGTTTCAGGAATCCAGTTGATGGTGTTGTTGTTGCGGATTAAGTCATCCTTTACTTCTGTCATCTTGATAAACCATGATTCTCTTGCATAGTAAATCAGTGGTGTATCACATCTCCAGCAGAACGGATAATCATGTTCAAACTTCGGCGCATCAAATAACTTGCCTTCCTTGTCTAAATCCTTTAATACTTCCGGGTCTGCCTTCTTTACAAATAATCCGGCATATGGTGTTTCTTCTGTCAATTCACCCTTGCCGTCTACGAACTGTACAAACGGAAGGTCATATTTTCTGCCGACCTTGGCATCGTCTTCACCGAATGCAGGGGCGATATGAACGATACCTGTACCGTCTGACATCGTAACATACGTATCACAGGTTACAAAATGTCCCTTCTTATGCTGCTTTTCGGCAACTTCAGCCGCACATGCATATAACGGTTCGTATTCCTTGTATTCTAAATCTTTACCTGTATATTTTTCAAGAACTTCGTAGTCAACACCTGCGCCGCTTCCGAGTTCCTTACCTTCTTCAGCCTGAACGCCTGCCACAGTCTGACCTGCCTTAACAGCCAGTCCGCCAAGTACCTTGTCAAGCAGGGCTTCTGCCATATAGTAGGTATAACCGTCTGCCGCTTTTACCTTGACATAAGTTTCTTCCGGATTAACACAGAGCGCAACGTTTGACGGAAGTGTCCATGGTGTTGTTGTCCATGCAAGAAAATACGCATCTTCTCCCTTTACCTTGAAACGTACGACTGCGGAACGTTCCTTGACATTTTTATAACCCTGCGCTACTTCGTGTGAAGACAGCGGAGTACCGCAGCGTGGGCAGTAAGGTACAATCTTAAAGCCCTTGTATAACAGACCCTTGTCCCAGATCTGCTTTAAAGCCCACCATTCTGATTCAATAAAGTTATTATCATAGGTAACATACGGATGTTCCATATCTGCCCAGAAACCAACGGTTGATGAGAAATCTTCCCACATACCCTTGTACTTCCAGACACTTTCCTTACAATGCTTGATAAAAGGTTCCAGACCGTATTCTTCAATCTGTTCCTTGCCGTCTAAGCCTAACATCTTTTCAACTTCAAGTTCTACCGGCAGTCCGTGTGTATCCCATCCTGCCTTACGAGGAACCATATAGCCTTTCATTGTACGGTATCTTGGAATCATATCCTTAATAACACGTGTCAGCACGTGTCCGATATGCGGCTTTCCGTTTGCAGTAGGCGGTCCGTCATAAAATGTGTACACTTCACCTTTTCTGCGGTTGTCTATACTTTTCCGGAAAATGTCATTATCCTTCCAGAACTTTTCTACTTCTTTTTCTCTTTCTACGAACTTCATATCCGGTGATACTTTTTCGTAAACCATATTGATACTTCCTTTCCTGCCCTCCGGCAAATAACTTCTATTTATAAACTACTGATTTTTGAGGTTTTGCACATTCCCACGCCGAGTGCGGTCGTCTGCGGCAAACTGCAACTTCGCGCGAGTGCGCATCATCGGCACGTAGTGCCTTTTGTGTAATATTACACAAAAAACCTCCGCCGTAATACGGCGGAGGGTAAAATCATTCGTTCTATCCAAAATCCAAAACCAATTACGACATACCAGCATATGCGTCCCCTGTAACGGTGGGATTACCGTCCTCATTTACTTACAGGTTTCCTGCTTTCAGTTTGGATGCTTGGAAGTGATGTTCAGATAAATTCTACTTGCACCGGCTCTCACCCTCCCGGCTCGCTTTTGCGTTCAAAGATATCCTACTGTCTTCGTCATAGCATTTAGGTTCATTTTATAAGAGATTATGGTTCTTGTCAAGAATTTTACGCTAATTATTTGCTTCCAGCCTTTTACTGATTTTAGCAAAATCAATTTTAAGTTCCCCGTTATAAATTCCCACAGGAATCTTATCCTGAAATCCGAAAATACTGACCGTATCTTCCGCATCATCATTCTGTGCAAATGTATAGACAATCACTTTCATATCCTTCGGGTCAATCATCCAGTATTCACGGACGCCTGCGTTGGCATATTTATAGGTCTTAACACCAATATCCTTTCTTCTTGTGGACTTTGACAAAACCTCTGCCACAAAATCCGGTGCGCCGTAAATACACCGGTTAATATCCTTGCTTCTGTCACACAGGATAATCACATCCGGCTCCACCATCGTCTTATCATCACAGTCAAGCTGGACATCGACCGGCGCTATATAAGACATACAATTACCGCCATGCTCATCTATAAAACTTTCAATCTGATGACACATCTGCAATGCAATAATCTGATGCACCGTTGTCGGTGCTGTCATTTCATAAAGGACACCGTCAATCAGTTCATATCTTTTATCCTCCGGCAGTGCATAATAATCTTCAAGCGTATATTCCCCCTGCTTCTTCTGTCCGTACGGTACTGCCGTTTCACAAACCCTGTCCGCCTGATTTACCCCAGCATCCGCCCCAGACTGCCGAGACTCCATATACAGCCCCTTTGTGCTTTCCGCGGCTTTGGACGGATTTTCCGGCTTTAACACACGTTCCAGCGCCTGAAGCGTTTCGTATCTTGGCGACTTTGTAACACCTGTGAATATCTTCTGAATCGTGCCTTTGGGAATTCCCGTAAGCTGTGACAGCCGGTCATACGAATAACCGTACTGCTGTTTATAATACTGCATCTGTGATAAATTCATGGCAATCATCCTTTCTATTGGCAATGCAAAAACGGATATAATATGATACAAATTCATTATGTATCATATTATATCCGTTTGTCAAGAATGGACTGCCGTAAATATTATTTCCCATTGATATCATTATAATAGAACTGTAACAGCCCCACCCGTGCTTTCGTCCCCGTTTTTTCATTTAAGCTGGCAATATGGCGGTAAAATGCCGCTCGCGACATGCCAATCTCATGCGCAATCTCCTGTGCAGTCTTATCCGAGGTCACAAGTGCCTGCAAAACCTCCCGTTCCCGCTGTGTCAGCCCGTACTTCCCGCAAAATGCCGCAAATGAATCGTCAGAATCCGGGCAACGCTCCGTATCAATGCCGGTATCATCAGCCGTTCCACTAATATTTTCATCGGTATTCCCCACAGATAGCGGCTGTTTTTCCTGTTCCCCGGATTTCTTTTCTTTCACCGGACTTTGATACAAGAACAGCAGAATGCTGATTACCACAAACAGCACAACGGCAGCAATCATCATATAATATCCGTTTCCCATTTCAACCCGTGTCGTAATAAATACCGTAATCAGCGCACAAAAATTATTCACCGCACGCCCCATGCCTGCCCAACAGCCGGGGTGTTTCATTTCCGGTGCTATTTCCATAAATCCCGCCGTGAAATATACGGAAAAAAAGCCCGCTGACAGGTAAAATACGACCAGTCCTACAATAAACGGCATTCCAAGCATCATACTCATCATACAGATTGTCGATAACATCATCACGCAGTACATCACCATGTGCATATACCGCGATTCTCGAATGTCATACAGCATGCCTGCCGCAAGTCCGCTCACGGCAAGCAGAAGCCGCGGCCACTGTCCGACGTCCGCACTGCCCTCTGCATGAACCAGCGTGACCGCATTATCCAGCTCCGCAAATATAAATGTCATAAAAAATACGATTGCCGCCAGTAAAAATGCCCTGACACGCTTTTCTGTGACTTGTATACGCTCTTGCGCATACACCTCTCTACCACTGTCTTTCTTTCCATTTGAATCCATGCTCAACTTTTCTTCCTCAACAGCCGGCATATTTTCATCTTCCCGCAGGTATACCGCCCTTTCATGAAAAAAAAGCAGTCCCACTGCCGCAATGACAAATACCGCCGTTTCCGTCACTTTATCTTTTAAAAACCGGTGGTCTAAAAACTGTAAGCAGATGCCAAGCGCATAAGCAATTCCCGCAGGCACCGCAAGTCCTTTTCCTGCCTGCTTTTGCAGTGCCATATCCATATGGACTGCACTGCCTGTCATGCCAAGCATAAAAAATAAAAGACAGCCGCTTAACAGCAGCACACTGTAATTTTTATGCAGACATATTATCATAATAGAAACGGTGCAAAGCACTCCCGCCGCCCCTTCTAACAGCACTCTGTATCTGCGGTGTCCTGCATTTCTTATCCGCTCCGGTAACATTCCATATGCCAGAAATCCCATGGCACTGACCCCCAGCACGTAGCTTTGCGCCCGCACAACGCCGGTGGAATCTGTCACTGCCGCCATGAGATTGTCAAATAAATACTCCAGCCCCAAAAAGACAAAAAAGAATACACCCAGTCTTACAATCGCCGTCCATACCGTCTTTTCTTTTAACTGTGCAAACATTTCACTTTCCTGCTTTCTTCATATAATAAAGAACAATACGCTGTTTCCCAGTTCTTTGCTTTCTAAGAATTAAAACAAAAACAGGAGCATCGACAGCCAGTACAATTACTGCCTGAAAATACTCCTGCCGTCTGTTTTATTTTAAAAATTATCTCTGTACATCAAAGGAAGCATTGTTCATCAGACTCTTAATCTGTGCAACACTTGTAATATTCGTATCGCCGCGGATAGAATGTTTCATTACGGAAGAAGCCACTGCGAAATTGACAACATCTTCCGGATCCATATTTTCCATCAACGCATAAATCAGACCTGATGCCGCCGCCGACACGGTCAACGATATCGAAATTAATGGTCTTGCTTTCGTAAGTCTCTCCATTGGTATAGAAGAATGCCTTTAAGGAGTTGTTGCTTCCTGAATGGACATAGCGGACTGTTCTTGCAATCGCCTTCATATGGTACTGCTTATCAATCGCCTTAAATACCCTGTCCATATCTTTAAATGAAGGGTCCATGGTCAGACCGTCTGTTCCGTCTTCATTGTATACATGAATCGGCTCAATACCGATTAATACATCTACATATGGAAGATACTTGCTTAATACATCTCTTGCCGTTCCAAAAGACCAGAGTGTACTTCTGAAATTCGGGTCAAAGCTGACTGTCAATCCCAGCTTCTTTGCAACCTTTACCGCCTTATCAATCATACGGCGGCAGTTGTAAGAAAGCGCCGGTGTAATACCGCTTAAATGCAGCCAGTCATAATCCTTTAATATATCTTCAAAGTCAACATCACTATAGTCATATTCTGCAAATGCGGAGTTTCCTCTGTCATAAATAACCTGGGAAGCTCTTACGGCAACACCTTCCTCAAGGTAATACAGACCCATTCTTCCGTCTGCCTTGATAATGTGCTTTGTATGTACATCATTTGCCTTTAAGTAATTAATCGTAGACTTTCCTAAATCGGTATTCGGAAGTACCGTAAAAAATGTACTGTCTACGCCAAGATTTGCCAATGATACTGCAACATTTGCTTCCGCACCGCCATAATTTACGATAAAATCATGTGTTGTAACAATTTTTTCATAATTCGGCGGAGATAATCTTAACATCAGTTCTCCAATTGCTATAAATTTCATGTTGTCTCCTTCTCTGTATTTTCACAGTCGTATAAACGCTAATACTACAAAATAATCATACTACGGATTGCACTAAAATGCAAACATAAATCTTGCCGTCTTTTATCTGCCTGCCAATCTGCCAAGCACAACCCATAACAGCGGATTTACGGACACACTGCCGTCTGTAATGCCCTCAAAAATGCAGAATCCGATAACGGCTGTCACCGCCGTGTCAGCATACCTTTTCATGCTTCCCCTCATTTTCTATTTTTGTTGCATATTATCTGCGTGTAAGCTATAATAAACTTACGAAATTTTCACACGGAACAGGATTTAAGAGGTACATAATATGGATACATTTGCAGCACTCAATTCCATTTTGGTAAAGCTTTTCAACGATATTTTAAATATTGAAGAAAAGGCATTAATTACAGAAGAATTTAAAGATATTTCCGTAACGGATATGCACATTATCGAAGCAATTGGTATTGCAGAACCTCGTACCATGTCTATGATTTCAAAGTCCCTCGGTGTCACAATGGGCACACTGACAACCGGTATCAATGGACTGGTCCGTAAAGGCTACGTTGTCCGCAACCGCAGTGACCGCGACCGCCGTATCGTATACGCTTCGCTGACCGAAAAAGGAATTGCCGCATATCATCATCACATGAAATTCCATAAGAGTATGATTGACAGCATTATGCAGGATTTAAGCGAAGATGAAGCCGTTGTGTTAAATAAGACCTTTAACCGTCTGGAAACATTTTTCGGACAGTGGACAGATAAACATTAAAAAGCTGCGTCTTATAAACGCAGCTTTTTTTATTCATGAAAGAGTGTATTGCGGTACTTCTTTAATGCCACTCTGAGCAGACTGCCTAATACACCGCAGACAATCACTTCCCCAAGTCCCACGGTCAGCATAAAATACCACAGCATGCCCTCTGTGCCATACGCATATTTTAATACAAACGGCACGATAACAGTGTTTGCAAGTATCGGCGGCAGTGGCGCTGCCCATGGGTGTTTGCGCAGCATATAGGTTCCGACTGCACCGATCAGTGTCGCAAGACTGCCAAAAACAATATCCCAGATAACCGCACCACCCGTAATATTAGCAATCAGACAGCCGATAAAAAGCCCCGTCACTGCCGCCGGTGTAAATACCGGAAGAATTGTAAGTGCTTCCGCAACCCTGAACTGTATCGGACCAAAGCTCCAGTAGTCAAAGACAAATACCAGCACGACATAAATTGCCGCAATGACCGCTCCCTGCGTAATAAACGTTGTTTTTTTCATTTTCATCTGTATATTCCTCATTTCCTTGTATTTCAGCCGGTATACTATCCATCCTCCCCAAAGCTGTTGCAGTAAATATCCAGAAATCTGGATACCATACCACACTGTCTTCCGATTTCCTCATAATTTTCCACCGTCATCGGCGGTACAGTCTGCCAGCCTAACATTTTATACTGTTGGCAGACCTTTGGATTATCTGATATTTTTGGAAAATTCCGGTATTCCCTTAAATACTCAAATCCCAGCCCGTAATCCTTCTTTGCCTGCTTCATCGCTGCCTTTCTGTCTTTAAAAATAGGCATTCCGTCTTTATTTGCACCTATCGCATAAGCCTCTCCATACTGCTGCCAGCGCTCAACCAGTTCCAGATTGTCACATTCGCCCACAACTGTCCCATAACAAATTTCACGCCGTATTACCGGCACTGCCACTATCGCCGCAATCAAAACTACGGTCACTGCCACTACGGCTATAATCCGTTTCTTTGCAAGTGTGTTATTTATCATAGAATCACCCCTTTACAGCATTTCAACAGCCTGTTCAAATTCCTTTTCCGTTGTAATTCTACCATTTTCATAACAATATCTCAATGCTAAAAACGCAACAAAGAATCCGCCGGTCATTCCAACCGGCGGATTCTTTGTTTATTTTATTAAGATATATTTCAAATTACTTTGTAACGCCTTCTGTCTTGTAGATAAATGTTACAGAACCGTCCATGTCATCTGCCTTTCCTGCAAAGGACTGATAATCTTTTCCAAGGTTGATAACCTTCTTAATTGTATCAATTGCATCGTCTGCATCACTGCCTACAAGAGATGTAATCTGGCTGATTCCTTCTTCGTTGAACTGAATCATACCGTTGTTTAATTCAACCACACCGTCATTTAACTGTTCTGCACCGTCGCTTAATTCGTGTGCGCCGTCATTTAACTGGGTTACACCGCTTGCTAATGCACCTGCTCCCTGTAATAACTGTGCTGTACCAATCTTTAACTGCTTTGCACCGTCATCAAGAGCATTGATGCCTGTTACAAGTGCCGGGCTACTCTCAGAGAGCTGACCGATACCGTTCTTTAAATCAGATGTGCCGGATACGAGTGCCGGAACACCGGATGCTGCTGTAAGCTGTGATGCACCTGCATCAAGCTGCTTTGCACCGGATACAGCATTTGCAATACCGCCGTTTAACGTATCGTTGTTACTCTTTAACTGTGAAAGTCCGCTGTTTAACTGGGCGCTTCCTGAAGAAACACTGCTGCTTCCCGCTACAAGCTGTCCAAGTGCTGTTTCTAATGTATCCTTCTTTGCAACGGCACTCTGTAAACCTGCGTTAACCTGTGCTGCGCCTGCGGCAAGCTGTGCCACGCTGCTGTTTACAGTATTTTCTACCTTACCGGCACTTTCATTGGCTGCCGTATTTACAAGGATAACCATTTCATTCTTATAAATAGAAGCTAAATCGGTAATACCTGCTGCCGCAAGCTGTGCGTTTGCCGCAATACCGGCATTTAAAGCTGTTACAACCGGATTAGAAGCATTTGCTGTTACAAATGAATATGCATCCATGTATTTATTGGCAAGTGCTGTCTGAGCTGCTGTTGTCAGTCCGCTTTCTGAATACATATCCGTAGCAGGCTGGATAATCAGGTTGTCATTTCCTAATGCTGAGAGTGTACCGTTTAACTGTGTGCCTGCGGCTTC
>ERZ791843.1249-NODE-1249-length-10677-cov-23.8834_pt1 | contig 10677 bp, 8 predicted proteins | sample MGYA00510290_ERZ791843 | MGnify/ENA primary metagenome ERZ791843 (study PRJEB30046, sample SAMN00715254) | human gut metagenome | study: EMG produced TPA metagenomics assembly of the A metagenome-wide association study of gut microbiota in type 2... | reverse complement strand
TGCAAGCCCGGAAAGTCCGCAGACTTTCCGGGTTTGTTCTATCTCAAAATATTATTCCGCTGATGATAGCCGGAGCACAGCGGAGGCGATTTAGATCGTGTACGCCTATCAGACCAGATACCCTTCAAAGCAGTGCAGGTCTTCCGTCTTGACGATGCCCTCCAGATACAGCCCGTCCTCCCGGTATTCCTCCACCTGCACGCTGCCGCGCTCCCGCATGGGGGCGGCAAGGCCCAGTTTATCGTAGGGCAGCAGCACCTTTAAGGTGTGCACCCGGTCGCTGAGCACCTCGTCCAGCTTTGCCAGCAGTGCGTCCAGACCGTAGCCGGTCTTGGCACTGGTGAGCAGGATGTCCGGGTCAAAGCTCATGGCACCCGGCTTATCGCACTTGTTGTAGACGGTCAGGCGGGGGATATCCGCACAGTCCAGCCCGTCCAGGACCTCGTCCGTGACGGCCAGCTGCTCTTCCCGCTGCTCATCGCCTGCATCTGCCACACGGATGATCACGTCCGACCATGCCGCTTCTTCCAGCGTGGACTTGAAGGCTTCCACCAGATTGTGGGGCAGGCGGGACACAAAGCCCACCGTGTCCACCAGCAGCACCGCCATGCCGCTGGGCAGTATCAGCTTGCGGCTGGTGGGGTCCAGTGTGGCGAACAGCATGTCCGCTTCAGCTACGCTGGGGCCGCACAGAGCATTCATCAGGCTGGATTTGCCCACGTTGGTATAGCCTACAAGGCTGACCACCGGCATCCCGGTCTTGGCACGGGCCTTGCGGCTCTCGCCCCGGCGCTTTTCCATTTCGGCCAGCTTTTCAGCCAGCGCATCGATGCGGGCATGCACATGGCGGCGGTCCAGTTCCAGCTTGGTCTCACCGGCACCGCGGCGGGCACCGCCGCCCTGACGGCTGAGCGCTTCGCCCATGCCCTGCAGACGGGGCAGGCGGTAGCGCAGAAGGGCCAGTTCGGTCTGCAGCTTGCCCTCGTTGGTGACGGCGCGGCTGCGGAAAATTTCAAGGATCAGCATGGTGCGGTCGATCACTTCCAGTCCGCCCAGCGCATTGGAGATGTTGCGGATCTGGCTGCCGGTCAGTTCACCGTCAAATACGGCGCATTCCGCGCCCAGCGTTTCGGCGGCAAGGGATGCTTCCTCCAGCTTGCCGCTGCCCAGCACGATGCCGGTCTCCGGGGTCTGGCGCTTCTGGGTCACCTGTGCCACGGCTTCCATGTGGTTTGCTTCGCACAGGGCGGAAAGCTCTGCAAGGCTGCGCTCGCAGTCCCACAGGCCCTGATCCAGCGCCAGCAGAATGACCTTCGTCGGGGGTGTTTCTACCAAAATATCGTAAAGTTCGCTCAAGGTAAGTCCTTTCTGTTATATCGTTCTCTTGTCAGCAGATAGCTTCTGCACTCCACCGGTGTGCCGTCAAATTTATGATCAATGGCATCGTGGTGGTAGAGAAAGCCTGCTTTTTCCATCACCCGGCCGCTGGCAGGGTTCTCTTTTGCGTGGCAGCAGGTGAGCCAGCCGCCGTCTGTATTCTCAAACCAGTAGTTTACTACTGCTTTTAAAGCTTCGGTTGCAAAACCATGGTTCCACCAGTGCTTCCCGATGCAGTAGCCTGCTTCCCAGATGCCGTCTGTGCAGTCCTGCTGCGGCCAGAGCGCTTTCTGTGCCGGGTCACCGAGCAGAGCATTGAAGATGCTGATGCTGCCAAACACCTGCCCGGAAGCCTTTTCTACAATGGCCCACTGGTAGTAGTCCGGGTTCGGGTAAAGGGTGGCCCATGCCGCCAGCAGACCTACGGTCTCCAGCGCGTTTTTGTGCGGCTCCCACCGCAGAAAGCGGGTCACTTCCGGGTCGGATGCCCAGTTCGTATACATCTGCTCGGCATCCTCGGGCAGAAGCTGGCGCAGGAAAAGCCGGTCGGTCTCAAGCGTTTGCGTTCCGGCATGGCGCATGGCACACACCTCCCCACTTTATAAAGTATGCATAGGATAGCACAAATTTTGCGTTCCTGCAAGCGCCGTCGTGAAAAAACGCTTGACCGGACGGCATTTGTGCATTAAACTGAAAGCCAAGCGTTTTTGTAGGAAAAAGGAGAACTCCCTCATGAAGGATGTGCGTGAAATTTTAAAAAAGCGCCCGCTGCTGTTCGATGGCGGCATGGGTACATATTATAAGGCAAAGCCCGGGCAGGAATGTGAGCAGGCAAACCTGCTGGACCCGGACGGCATTTTGACCGTGCACCGCGCGTATCTGGAAGCGGGTGCCGATGCGATCAAGACCAACACCTTCGGCCTGCCGCGCATGGCAGCAGCGCAGAACCCCATGTGGGAGGCCATGGCGGACGAAGGCTGGAAACTGGCTGCACAGGCCGCTGCAAAGACCGGCGCTGCCGTGTTTGCCGATCTTGGCCCGGCCCCGGACACCGAGGCACTCCCGGCGGCACAGACCTATACGGCCCTTGCCGAGCGGTTTGCCGCATTGGGTGCAAAGAACTTTTTGTTTGAGACGCTGAGCAGCGATGCCGGTGTGGCCGAAGCCGCGCGGCAGATCAAAGAAGCAGTGCCGGATGCCTTTGTGCTGGTGTCCTTTGCAGTGCTGCCGGACGGCTACACCCGTGAGGGACGGCACTGTACTCAGCTGGTGCGCAGCATGACCGCCTGCGGTGCAGTGGATGCCGTGGGCCTGAACTGCGTTTCTGCTCCCGGTGCCATGCGTGCGCTGGTGCAGCAGCTTGGCAAGACAAAGCTGCCGCTTGCAGTGATGCCCAACGCGGGCTACCCGGTGGTCACACGCACCCGGGTGCAGTATCAGGGCAAGCCGGAATATTTTGCACGGGAGCTGGCCCGCCTTGCTGCCGAGGGTGTGCGCATTCTGGGCGGCTGCTGCGGCACTACGCCTGCCCACATTGCGGCCCTGCGTGCGGCACTGGATGCCTTGCCGGAAACACTGCCTGCAGCCCCGGCAGCAGCAGTCTCCACTGCCGCAAAGCCGGAGGTGGAAAAAGACGATGCCTTCCTGCGCAAGCTGAACGCGGGCAAAAAGGTGATCGCCATTGAGCTGGACAGCCCCAAGGATGCCAACCTGACCGGCTATCTGGACGGTGCACGCCGCCTGCAGGCTGCTGGTGCAGACCTTTTGACCATTGCGGACTGTCCCATTGCCCGGGCACGGATGGATTCTTCGCTGGTGGCCTGCCGGGTGCACCGGGAGCTGGGGCTGAACGTGCTGCCCCACATGACCTGCCGCGACCGCAATCTGAACGCCACCAAGGCCCTGCTGCTGGGCCTGTACGCCGAGGGCGTGCGGGAGGTGCTGGCCATCACCGGCGACCCCATCCCCACCGCAGAGCGGGACGAGGTGAAGAATGTCTATCAGTTCAACTCCCGCAAGCTGGCCCAGTACATCGTCTCGCTGGCCGGGGAGGGCCGGGAGATGCCCTCGGCCATGACCGTCTTTGGTGCGCTGAATCTCAACGCCCGGAACTTTGACGTGGAGCTGCGCCGGGCTGTGGAAAAGCTGGAAAACGGGATGTCGGGCTTCCTGACCCAGCCGGTGCTGTCGGCACAGGCGGTGGAAAAGCTCTGCAAGGCCCGTCAGACACTGGGTGAACGGGCTAAAATTCTGGCCGGCATCATGCCCGTGGTCAGCCAGCGGAACGCCATCTTCATGGAGAACGAGATCAACGGCATCCATGTGGAGGAGGACATCATCCAGCGCTTCGCGGGCCTCGACCGGGAGCAGGGCGAGGCGCTGGGCCTTGAGGTGTCGATGCAGATGGCCCGGGAGGCTCTGCCCTACGCCGACGGCTTCTATCTCATGACTCCCTTCAACCGTGTGGCCCTGATGGAGCGGCTCATTGCCCGGCTGAAAACGGAGCTTCTGGACGCGGAAGGGTGAGAAGAAAAAATCTGCCTGACGCAGGGAGCGAAGGCCCCGCACAAGGATGTGAAAATTTTGTTCCGATGAAAAAGAGATTGACAAAACGCACAAAAAACGCTATATTCTTTTTATAAATGCAAGGAAAAAGAGTGTGCGTCGTTTTCGCCATCCAGAGAGCCGGGGGCTGCTGAAAACCCGGTATGGCGGTGCGGCGTGCTGTCGCTTTTGAGCAGAGGCGGGGAAACAAGAGTAGTCGCCTCCGGGTCTGCCCCACGTTATCGGGGCATCAAGGGGCATACGGCAGAAAGCCGTGTGCAATTTGGGTGGTACCGCGGTTATATTACAGCCGTCCCATGGAACGCTCCGTGGGGCGGCTTTTTTCGTCCCACTCCAATTATTCATCTGGGAGGATACTATGAAAGAACTCGCAAAACAGTATGATCCGAGCCAGGTGGAAGACCGCATCTACCAGTTCTGGCTGGATGGCGGCTACTTCCACACCAAGGCCGACCCCGACAAGAAGCCCTACACCATCGTGATGCCCCCTCCGAACGTCACCGGCCAGCTCCACATGGGCCACGCCGTGGACAACACCATGCAGGACATCCTCATCCGCACCAAGCGGATGCAGGGCTATGCCGCCCTGTGGGTGCCTGGCACGGACCACGCTTCCATCGCTACGGAGGCCAAGGTCGTGGAGGCCATGCGTGCTGAGGGCCTGACCAAGGAAATGGTGGGCCGCGACGGCTTCCTGGAGCGCGCCTGGGCCTGGAAGACCAAGTACGGCAACCGCATCGTCAGCCAGCTCAAGAAGCTGGGCAGCAGCTGCGACTGGGAGCGTGAGCGCTTTACCATGGACGAGGGCTGCTCTGAGGCTGTCAAGGAAGTCTTTGTCCGCCTGTACGACAAGGGCCTCATCTACCGCGGCAACCGCATGGTCAACTGGTGCCCCCACTGCAACACCTCCATTTCCGACGCCGAGGTGGAGTATGAGGAAAAGGACGGCAGCTTCTGGCACCTGCTCTACCCGGTCAAGGAGACCGGCGAGATGCTGGAACTGGCTACCACCCGTCCCGAGACCATGCTGGGCGATACCGCCGTTGCCATCAACGGCGATGACCCCCGCTATGCTCATCTGCACGGCTGCCATGTCATCCTGCCCCTGCTGAACAAGGAGATCCCCATCGTCTGCGACGAGCACGCCGACATGACCAAGGGTACCGGTGTCGTGAAGATCACCCCGGCCCACGACCCCAACGACTTTGAGGTCGGCCTGCGCCATGACCTGCCCATCGTCCGCGTCTTCACCTACGACGGCCACATGACCGGCGCTGCCGATAAGGCTGCTGCCGATGCTCTGTTTGCCGCGGGCAAGAACACCGTCAACGAGCCTCATGTGCTGGACTGCGGCAAGTATGCCGGCATGACCACCCTCGAGGCCCGCAAGGCCATCCTCGCGGACCTGAAGGAGGGCGGCTTCCTGAAGGAAATCGAGCCTCTGAAGCACGAAGTCGGCACCTGCTACCGCTGCCACTCCACCATCGAGCCCATGGTGTCCAAGCAGTGGTTCGTCAAGATGGAGCCTCTGGCCAAGCCCGCCATCGAGAGCGTGGAGAAGGGCGACATCAAGTTCGTGCCGGAGCGCTTCACCAAGAACTATATGAACTGGATGAAGAACACCCGCGACTGGTGCATCAGCCGCCAGCTGTGGTGGGGCCACCAGATCCCGGCCTGGTACTGCGACGACTGCGGCGAGACTGTGGTCGCCAAGAGCGCACCCTGCACCTGCCCCAAGTGCGGCGGCACCAGGCTCACCCAGGACCCCGATACCCTCGACACCTGGTTCTCTTCCGCTCTGTGGCCCTTCAGCACTCTGGGCTGGCCCAATGAGGAGAGCGAAGACCTCAAGTATTTCTATCCCACCAACACCCTCGTCACCGGCTACGACATCATCGGCTTCTGGGTCAGCCGCATGATCTTCTCCGGTCTGGCTTACACCGGCAAGGCTCCCTTCGACACCGTCTGCATCCACGGCATCGTCCGCGACAGCCAGGGCCGCAAGATGTCCAAATCCTTGGGCAACGGCATCGACCCGCTGGAAGTCATCGCCCAGTACGGCGCTGACGCCCTGCGCTTCATGCTGGTGGACGGCTCTACCCCGGGCAATGATATGCGCTACAGCGAAAAGAAGGTGGAGGCTGCCCGCAACTTTGCAAACAAGCTGTGGAACGCTACCCGTTTCGTGCTGATGAACCTGCCCGAGGACTTCCAGCCCGGCCTGCCCAGCGAGGAGAAGCTGGACATGAGCGATAAGTGGGTGCTGACTAAGCTGAATCAGGTGGCCGGCGCCATGAGCGACAACCTCGACCACTACGAGATGGGTCTGGCCGCTGCCAAGATCAACAGCTTCATCTGGGACGTCTACTGCGACTGGTTCATCGAGATCGCAAAGCCCCGCCTGAACTCCGGCGACGCCGAGCAGGCCGACACTGCCCGCCGCGTGCTGGTGTATGTGCTGGACAAGGCCCTCAAGCTGCTGCACCCCTTCATGCCCTTCATCACCGAGGAGCTGTATCAGGCTCTGCCCGGCTCTGCCGAGACCATCATGACCCAGAGCTGGCCCACCTTCGATGAAGCTCACAACTGGGCCGACGAAGAGGAAGCTTTCGAGAAGGTGATGGACTACATCAAGGCTGTGCGTACCATGCGCACCGAGATGAACGTCCACCCCGCCAAGAAGACCAGCATGATCATCGAGACGGCTGACCCGGCTCCCTTCCAGAGCGCCGAGGTCTATCTGGCAAAGTTCGCCTTCGCCACCGATGTGACCTTCACCGGAAAGTATGAGGGCAGCACCGACGGCATGGTGCAGGTGTCCACCCACGCCGCCCGCGGCTTCATCCCCATGATGGAGCTGATCGACCGCGACAAGGAACTGGCCCGCCTGAACAAGGAAAAGGCCAAGGCCGAAAAGGAAATGGCCATGTTCGCGAACCAGCTGAACAACCCCAAGTTCGTGGAGCGCGCCCCGGCGGCACTGGTGGAGGATATCCGCAATAAGTACGCCAAGAGCCAGGATAAGCTGGCCAACATCGAGCAGAGCATCAAGGCTCTGGGCTGATTTGAGCGGGGAATATAACAGCAGCGCACAGCGCACTTCGCCGTGGGTGACCGCAGGGCGGGTGATCTTTACCCTTGCTCTCATCGGCTGCATTGCGTTCATCTTTTCCAATTCCATGAAGATCGCCTCGGTGTCTACTGTGTCCAGCAGCCGGGTGCTCACTCTGCTGCAGGCGGCTCTGCGCCGTCTGGGCCATCCGGCCCTTGCCCAGCGCCTGACCGACCACATCGTGCGCAAGCTGGCACACTTCTGCGAGTATATGCTGGAGGGCTTTCTGCTCATGCTGTGTATGCGGGTGTATACCCGGCAGTATATCTGGCACATCAGCGTGCCCATGCTGGGCGGCGTGCTCACTGCGTTGACCGATGAGACCATCCAGATCTTTTCGCCCGGACGCAGCAGTCAGGTCACCGATGTGTGGCTGGATTCAGCCGGTGTTCTGGCGGGCATCCTTACGGCGCTGGTGCTCATGGCGCTGTGCAGATTGTTGTTCAACCATCGTAATAAGGAGTAACCAATGACCATCGAACAGGCAAATCAGTATTTTGCCGCCCTGCCGGACGGTTTTGCCTCCACCGAGCAGCTGCGCGCCGCGTTCACCGCGCCGGTGCAGAAGGTGCAGTTCGTGGGCGTGGCAGGCACGGCAGGCAAGACCGTGACGGCCCGCCTGCTGGCGGCCATCCTGCACGCACAGGGGATCCATGCCGGCCTGTACCATGCCGGGTGCCGCCCGCTGTCGGAGCGCATCTGCATCGATGATGCCCCGGTGGACGAGGGCCTGCTGGCTCTGACTGCGGATGCCCTTTCCGCAGCCGAAGCCCTGCCGCAGGCTGCAGCGGAGCTGGCCGCTGCAGCCAACTGCTTTGGCGCAGCGGGCTGCACACTGGCCGTGGTGGAACTACCAGATGCGGGCCTTGCGGAAGCGCTGCCCGGCATGCCGGTGTGCGCCGTCACCTCGGTCGGCCCGGACGGTGTGAGCCGCTCGGTGGAGCGCCTTGCGGCTCTGGCAGCAGGTGTCATGCGCAAGGAAAGCATCTGCGTCACCGCGCCGGAGCAGCCCAAGTCTGTGCTCAGCGAGCTGATCGTGGCCGCAGGCAAGTGCGGCTGTGAGCTGGTGGTGCCGGACCCGGAGGATATCACCTTTCTGGAGGCAGAAAAGTTTGCCAGCAAGGTGGACTACGGCGGATATACCGTGCCGCTGGCTTTTCTGGGCCGTCATGCGGCGGGCAGCGCTGCCATGGCTGTGGAGCTTTCGCTGGCGCTGTGCCGCAAGGGCTTTGATATTACCGACGATGCCATTCTGGAAGGTCTGGCTGCGGTGGAGAACCGCAGCAGCATCCGGGTCATCTCGCAGCGCCCACTCATCATTCTGGATGCCTGCCGCACCCCGCAGCAGGCAGCAGCCTTGCTGCGTGTGCTCAACATGGCCAAGGTGCGCCATATGAGCGCCATCATCGGTCTGGCAGAGGAGGAGGGAGCCGAAGCGTTCTTCTCCGCACTGGAGACCGGCCTGACCCCTGAAGAGCAGAAAAAGGATAAGTCCACCATGCCCGGCATGAGTGAGAACCCCTTTGATAAGGTGTATCTTGTCACCCCGGCAGGCGGCGATGACGAGATGACGGCCCGTTTGACCGAGAAGGCAAAGTATCATTTTGATGCCGAGATGTGCACCGGCATTGCCGAAGCAGTGGAGTTGGCTCATGCCAACACCCGCCGCGGCCTGCTGGTCTGCGGCGGTGAAGCTGCCGCGCTGGAAGCGGCCGAACTGCTGGTGAACAGCTGAGCCGACACACTTCCCTAAAAAATAAACGAAAGATCCCGTACACTGAAACCATGTGTACGGGATCTTTTTATTTTTGGCAAAGGAGATGGACAAACCATGGCAACGGTAAGCTTCAGCCCGGCGGGCGATGTGCTTTATGCCTACCTTGCGGGCGAGATCGATCACGATGCGGCGCAAAGCCTGCGCATCCAGCTGGATGATGCACTGGTCAGCCGTGCCCCGCAGACCATGATCCTGGATTTTGGCGGGGTCGGATTTATGGATTCATCTGGTGTAGGGCTGATCCTGGGGCGGCAGCGCATTGCCCGCACACTGGGCACGGCACTGCGAGTGCAGCACACACCGTCCCAGCTGGAAAAGGTACTGCAGCTGGCGCGCATCCCCTGCACGGATGCAGGACAGAAGGAGGAATAAACCATGAAAGCGGAAAACACAACAAAGATCCAGTTCGATTCCCTCAGCGTGAACGAAAGCTACGCCCGGGGCGCAGCGGCGGCCTTTCTTGCCCGGTACGACCCCACCGTGCCGCAGTTGGCCGATATCAAAACGGCAGTGTCTGAGGCGGTGACCAACTGCATCGTCCATGCCTACCCGGACCACATCGGACCGGTGGCCATGAGCATTGCAGTCTATCCCGGGCGGGAGGTGCACATCACGGTGGCAGATAAGGGCATCGGCATCCCGGATATCCCGCAGGCCATGGAACCGCTGTTCACCACCGGAAACCCGGAGGAACGCTCCGGGCTGGGCTTTGCGGTGATGCAGAGCTTTATGGATAAGGTCAAGGTCATCTCAAAGCCCGGCAAGGGTACAAAGGTGCTGCTCATCAAGCGTCTGGCCCAGAGAGAATGATACATAACAGGAAAGGCAGGCAGGAGCATGGTATCGGATAAGACCCGGCGGGACGCATTCATTGAGCAGAATCTGGGGCTGGTGCACGCCTGTGCCGGGCGCTTCCGCGGGCGGGGCATAGAGTACGATGACCTGTACAGTGCCGGATGCATGGGACTTGTAAAAGCCTGCGATAATTTTGATGAGAGCCGCGGCGTATGCTTTTCTACCTATGCAGTGCCGGTAATTTTAGGCGAGATCAAAAAGCTGTTCCGGGACAGCGGCACAGTCAAGGTGAGCCGCTCCTTAAAAGAATTGGGGATGCGCGTACAGGCGGCACGGGAGCATCATATGAAAGTGTGCGGTACGGAGCCGACCCTTTCTCAGCTGGCGGAAGAATTGAATGAACCTACAGAGAACATCACACTTGCCATTCAGGCGGCACAGCCCGCCATGAGCCTGACCCCGGAAAATGAAGAAGAGGACCGGCAGATGGATATTCCAGTAGAATCCCCGGAAGAAGCATTGGCAGAACGTATCAGTCTGGAAGAGGTGCTTCACGCTTTGCCGGAACAGGACAGGCAATTGATCCGCCTGCGGTTTTATGGCAACAAGACCCAGAGTGAAACTGCAAAGGTGCTGCATACCACACAGGTGCAGATCTCCCGGCGGGAACGCAAGATACTGGTACAGCTGCGCCGCCGACTTTTAGAAGATTAGATGTCATACTTTCCAGATTAAAAGGAAAAAACTGGGCAAAAAGCCAAAAGCCGGATTTTTGCGAAAAATATGAAGAAAATGCTTGCTTTTTGCAAAAGGCTGTGCTAAAATACATTACTGTCAGGCGGATATCCGACAGAATGAAACACTTCAGAAGGAACGTCCTAACGTGAAGAATCGATGAGCTTCGACAAGAAACTCAAAAATAATTCAAAAAAGTGCTTGACAGCTTATCACGAAAGTGATAAAATAAATAAGCTTTCAGCCGCAAGGCTGAGGCATACAGGACCTTGAAAATTGAACAATATCGAAAAACTTGTAAGGAACCTTTTAAGTG
>ERZ791843.1248-NODE-1248-length-10679-cov-4.93985_pt1 | contig 10679 bp, 10 predicted proteins | sample MGYA00510290_ERZ791843 | MGnify/ENA primary metagenome ERZ791843 (study PRJEB30046, sample SAMN00715254) | human gut metagenome | study: EMG produced TPA metagenomics assembly of the A metagenome-wide association study of gut microbiota in type 2... | reverse complement strand
GGAAAACCTAAACGGTACATTCCAAATTCTTCATCATATCCCTTTATAGTGAGGTATCCGCTCTGATAGAGCAGAGGCACGATGCTCTCCATTTTCTCCGTAGGCGCATCAAAATCAGAAGCCATGGCTTGCATGCTGTGCCCCACCTCGGAAGGAAGGACGTGGAACTTACGCAGCATCTCTACCAGATAAGTGGGCGTACCACTGCCAAACCAATAGTTGTCTATCTTCTTTCTTTCCAAGGCATTCAGCAGGCTGAACGGATTATAAATATCAGGCGAAGGCCAAGTGAAATGATAACCGTCATATTTCTCTTTCAATTTCAGTCTGGTTTCCTCACACGTCATCTCCAGCGCACCTGCCAGACATTCAATGTGTCCTAACATCCGTTCCAGCATCTCCTCCGTAATGCCGCAAACGGCAGCGTAAGGCTCGTCCATACTGACATTCGAGATATTGTTCAACTCGCTGAAGATGCTGAGCTGGGAAAACTTGGTGATGCCGGTCAGGAACACAAAGCGCAGATAAGGGTCGCATGCCTTCAGCGGACTGTAAAAATTACGTATCACATTACGAAGTACGGGGAGATTCTCCTCCTCGTGCATCACATCCAGCAAGGGCGCATCATACTCGTCGATGAGGACTACCACCTGGCGGCCGGTCTGTTCGCAGGCACGCATGATGAGTGTCTTCATCCTGTCATTAAGAGTAACCGCCCTTTCCGGCTTTCCGTATATTTCTCATGTTCAAAGAGCTGCACATCCAGCATGCTTTCCAATGTTTCCTTGTCCACATGCTTGGCCAGACTCATGTCAAAGTGCAGCACCGGATATTCCGTCCATTCGGTTTCCAGCTTTTCGATGGCAAACCCTTTGAAGAGTTCCTTCTTCCCGGCAAAATAACTATGCAGCGTGGAAACCAGCAACGACTTACCGAACCGGCGGGGACGGCTCAGGAAATAATAATTGGAAGCACCGTGTGCCATACGGTAAATGTATTCCGTCTTATCTATATAAAGGTAGTTCCTCTCTATGACTTTCTCAAAAGTCTGTACCCCTATCGGGCATCTCTTCAACTGCTGCTGTTCCATGATTCATCGTTTTTTTGATTGTACTACAAAGGAACAAAATCTAACCGGAAATTTCTAATAGGAGCCTCTTTTTTATCATTTCAGATGAATCTTGAAAACAATACCACCAGAGAAGTATCGGCAACGGTTCAGTTCTACTATGGCGTTGATGTAGTCTTTCCAGAAGCTGTACTCAAAGCCGCAATTTATCGATTTGCTATCGTATTCTGCCATCAGATTCAAGTTATTTACCGCTTTGTTGATAAAGGAAGTCGGGGACAGAGAGAATCGGAAGTTGGCACCGATGGCGGGACCATTTAACGGATAATCCTTCCGCCTGTTATAAACATATGCTAAATGAACACCTAGCTCTCCCATATTCTTAAATGTTAGATGTTTAGTTGCGACAATGAAATAGCGGTTCCAAAATCCATTGCCTGTTCCCTTCGGATTTGAAAAGTTTGTACTACTGTCATCACTGGGGCGTGTCGTAACATCATTGGAACCAATAACAATTGCCGGCATATATTTCCACCATTGTCCCTCTTTCAATAAACGTAAACGAACAGAAAAGTTCCTATCCTGATTTACGAACTTACCATACGTGGACGGAACCCAGAATCCACACCCATAAACAGGATCACATTTCATCGCCTTATGAAGTGTACAATCGTAAGCCACCTCTAACCATGGGAAAAAAGTGATATTGATATAATAGTTAAAAGTATTGTATGTCCATCGTGCTGGTGTGGCATGTTTCTCCAGAAATCCACCACCGAACATAAACGTCTTGTCACGCTGCATTTCGGCTGTAGGCATATTAAGGAGTCCTGTTGTTCCTGTTGTAAACTGGGCGTATAAACTCATATAGGCTAATGTCTCAACAAGAATAAGAAGTATTTTTCTCATTAAATTTATTTCAGATAAAGATTGTCATTATCTTTATACCAATCAGCTATCGCTTCCTCAAAAGAATAATGGAATTTGTATCCCGAAGCTGAAAGCTTTTTCCCACAAATATTCGTAGATATCATCAGTTTTTTCACACGGGCAGGACAAATTCCCATGGGTGCGCCCAAACCGCCAATTACTGCGGCGGCCGGCATCAGCACCCATGCGGGTATCAATGGTATCCCCTTTTTCAAACCTGTCACTTTCTTCATTGTTTCAACTATCTGTTCAATAGTATAAGCCGGTTCAAAAGTGCAGTTATATAATTCCACTCCCTGTTCATGGTGTTCCAATCTATATAGCATAAAACGGACTAACTCCTTCACATAAATACATGCCTTTACAGTATCCTTTCTTCCGGGATATATAAATTTTCCGCCACGTATTCCCCAATAAAGACGAGTGAAGTTTCCATTTTCCCCCTTACCGAATACCACACCCGGACGAACGATCGTCAATTGTCTTTCTGCCTGATTCCTGGCTTGCCAAATCATGTGAATCTTTTCAGCAACCAATTTTGATATTCCATAAGGAGTATTAGGAGTAGGAACTGTAGTTTCTTCCTTCAGTTCTTCCGCTGCACCATATGGAGCAATGGAGGAAGTGAATACAATTTTCTTTATTCCATACTTTTCCGCAAAAGCCGTCACATTCTCTGCACCAAGAACATTTGTTTCAAAGTAGGCATAATCAGGATGTCCCGGAGTACGATGTACGGCAGCAAAATTAAAGATAACATCATCAGCCGTGACATTTACCCCTTCAAGCACAATAGGCTTGCGAACATCACAGCGAATGAATGTTGAAGCCAACTTTTGCCCCTTGCGCAATGCAGACTTATAATCCTTCACACTAGGCAACGGTGTACCCGGCTCTACTATATCAAGATTATATACATTACATTCTGGGTGCAATTCTTGGAGCAGGTTGGTCAGGTGGGTACCTATAAAGCCAGTCCCACCTGTTATAAAATAGTTCATACCCAATTATTTATTAAATTCTTTATATTTCTCCTCTACAAATTCTTTTATTTCCCTTTTAAACCGTTCCTCTGAAAATCTTTCTGCCCAACTACGGCAATCCTCGTATTTGAAAGGAGCATTCCCCATCGTTTCAAACTCTTTCACTGCATTTACTATGGCATCGGCCGTCTGCTCATAAAAAAACATTCCGGTTTTTCCATCACAGACCGTTTCCAATGAACCTCCATGCCCATAAGCTATCACAGGGGTACCACAGGCTTCAGCCTCTATAGGAATCATACCGAAATCTTCATCTGCTGCAAAAATAAAAGCCTTGGCATGTTGCATCTTCTCTTTCAGCACATTAAAAGGTTGATAGCCCATCACTGTAATATTTTCATTGGCCAATTCTTTATAATTCTTCAAATTTGGTCCTCCTCCAATTACGATCAATTTCTTATCGGGCATCCTATTGAAGGCTTCAATGATGATGTCTATCTTCTTATATGCTACAAGTCTGCTACTCGCCAAATAGTAGTTCTCTTTATCACTGCAATATTCAAAGTTCGAAATATCAATATTAGGGTGAATCGTCACAGAGTTCCTGCGATAAGTTTCTTTGATGCGCCTTCCCACATAATCTGAATTACTGATAAAATAGTCCACACGAAAGCTGGAAAGCATATCCCACTTCCTGACATTGTGTAACATATACCTTACAAGCCAGCTCTTGAAACCTTTAGCCAGATTGGCTTCTTCCAAATATTCATTATACATATCCCATACATAACGAATGGGAGAATGGCAGTAACAAATATGCAACTGGTCGGCTTTTGTCAGTACTCCCTTTGCCACCGCATGACTTGAAGATATAATCACATCATACCCGCGCAAATCAAATTGTTCTATTGCAAAAGGAAACAAGGGAAGATATGCTCGATGCTTCTTTATCCCCAACGGCATCTTTTGGATAAAAGATGTATGTACTCTTTTCCAATCAATCCCCAATTCATCACAGACTTCTTTCTTGGCTACCAACGTAAATATATCTACATTTGGAAACACATCAGCTATAGCTTTGACCACTTTGTCGGAACCTCCAACGGTTACTAACCATTCTTGAATAATCGCTATTTTCATACAATAAAGATTTTCAAAATAGTAGATTTAAACAAATCGTAATCAAAGAGAGAAACACTCTGATAGGATTCTTCTGCCAGCTTATTGTATAAAACTTTATCCTTAACCATCATTTCAATATATTGCTTTATGCTAAAAAAATCTCCAACAGGAACAAGGAACCCGTCAATACCATTCCTTATAATTTCTGCCTGACCACCAAGATTAGTTACTATTGCAGGTATTCCTACACTCTTAGCTTCAACAAGCACTAATGGCAAAGCTTCAGGAATAATAGTCGGCACAACTACAATATCAATAGATTCATACAGTTCATTCATTATATTTTCACTAAATCCCATAAATTTCACTTTACCATTTGATAATGTTTCCAAAGTATCATGTAGAGGTCCTTCACCATATAATCTAAATTCGATAGGAAGTTTTTCCGAAGTTTTATCAGCAGCCTTAATATAATATTCAAATCCTTTTATCTTGATAAGACTTCCCATCGCTGCCACTACAAATTTGTCTCTATTTTTACGGCCTTTAAAACCTTTATTATTAATGTTAGGGTTGTACAGCAAAATTTTATTCGGTAATTTAATGGTATCATACACTGCTTTTGAAACACATAAAGACATCTCAGCCTTTTTCAAACAAGATCTATATAAAAAATAAAATATTGATTTCGTATTTTCAACTAAATGAGCATGATATATGAATGGGACACCATATATTACTTTCATCATATATGCATACAGTAATCCTTTCTTTGTCGTAACATAAATCAATGTTTGCTTAGTAACATGATATTTAATCTTTCCCAAATTTCCAGGAAAGAAACACGTCAACACCACCAAATCTAATAACCAATTCAAATACTTAAAAGGGAAAAAGAAACTTCGACCTTTTAGCAATATTTTAGAAGAGTCCGGAAACTTTTCATTTATCATCTGTTCAAAACGAGTGCCTTTTGCAAAATCTACAAATACAAGTTCACAAGTTTTACTCAAAATCTCAGCTACTTGTAAAGTTATTTTTTGACCTCCACCAAAATTTACCTTACCGGAATTTTCTATAATTATAATTCGACTCATAAACGCATCTCTTTTTGCAATTTTCTCATATCTTTATCCTTATTAACTCCCCAAAGTCGCTTTATAAAGCGACTTCCCGAGTCACATAAATCATAATAAATTCGTATCCATTGTGTATGCATAAAATAGTCCAATAACAAAGTGCTTCCAATTCTCCTCTTAATTCTCATCAAACTTAGTATAGGGCCAATAAGATTCATCCAATATTTAGCATCAATATAATTATCCTTCAGTATTAAATTGAATTTACGTGCAACAAATATTCTCGCCTCAATATTAGAAATATTTATTTGGGTACAAATAGAACCAGAACGTATAGTACAACAATACAAAACTCTTTTATCTATTTTCAACTTTGTTGCATATAGACCTGCCAATCCCGAAAATAGGACATCATTAGATGCAGGAGTTTCATCACACAAAATGTTTTTTTCATCAAGAAAATTCTTTAAAAACATTTTACCCCAAACTGAATGAGACATGAATCGCAAGACATTTTCATCTTTTGTATCAACATATTTTTTAAAAATATCTTCCCTATTATATGTTTTTACTAATGTATCAGAAAACACAGAATAAGAATCAAAGTACACAACTTCGTAAGATGATTTTTCATATGCCGATATTATATTATAAAAATCTTTATGAAAAAAATCATCTGCATCTGCAAATAACACCCATTTACCGCAAGCATACCGAAGACCTAAGTTCCTAGCAAAACCTGCTCCATGTTTTTCTTTAAGAAAAATACATTTTACATTTTCTCTTTCCATCCCTGGGAAGCACCTAAAATCAACAATTTTACCATCACTACAATCATCCACTATAATAATTTGAAATGAGGGCAAATTTGGAATCGAATTTAAACAACGTTGCAAAAGTTCTGGTACATTATAATGAGGGATAATTATAGAATACAAAATATTAACTTTTTCCATCTATTTTGGATTGATTATTTACTAATATATAAGAGGGACCTAACATAAATATAAACATTTCAGATATCCAAAAAGGATATGAGCGTTGAATAAATGCAATCACAAACAATAAAAATGCTCCAATCATAAAATACCTATTCTCTTTAAACAGATACAACATATAGAAATAAAAGAAGAAAACAAAAACAATTGACAACATACCAAACTCTATTAAATACATTTTATATCCGCTACCACCACCATACATTGCAATCAATTTATCAAATTTATCATGTGACAATCCTAAAAGATATTCATACAAACTAAGATTATTTTCAATATAATCTGTTAAATATTGAGAGACTCTATTATCACCTTTAATAGTACCAGCATCTTCATCATAAACCAATCTTTTTAGTACATATTCATATATTATATTATCACTAGATAAAATATCAACCAATAATACATAAGAATAATACAAAGAGAATCCAACAATTATTATTAAAAGCATTTTTTTTGCACTAAAGTCCGTAATATAGTTTATAAGCCATCCGAATAACAACAACAAATACCCTGCTAATGACAATGTAAATAATAGGTTAATAATCAACAGAATGACATATTTATTACGCATATCATATTTTAGGAAATAGAGTAAAAAAGAAATTATCATCCCTACATGTCCAGGTTCACAAAAAATACTATGAAATCTAACACCATAACTACCATATAATGTAAAAATATAATTATTATATACGTATATATCCATATTACCATATTGGATAATTCCTAAACTTGGTAATTTTATTCCTAATAATAACAAAATATGAAATCCTAAAGATATAGTTAACAATATAGCAAACCATTTATACAAAATATCAAAAAAAGATGCGCGTTCTAAATCAGTACATGAAAATATGGAAATGACAGATAATATAAGAAATATATGTGAAATAATAGAAAAAAAACTACAATTTGTATGAGATATAGCTGCAATCAGCAGTAGAACAATCAATATCAAATATTTGCGTTTCACACAAAATGCTGCATTCGATTTATAATAATAAAAACTTAAAAAAACAATAGCATAAAATATCCCAGCTTTAATATGCCAAAAAAACCAAGGTTGCAATGAAGATATAAAAGAAAAAAACAGAACTATAAACAAAAAAAATCTTTTCGACTGCATCTTTTCTCTTATTATAGGGCCATCCATTTTTTTGGAAAAATATTAGGCTGTTTCAAATTTGTTCTTACCCACTTTTGGGGATAAATGACAAAAGGATTATTCTTATTCAAATAAGCTCCCCAAAAAGAAAAAGTACTATTCGCTATAATATTTGCAGAACATTGACTCATCAAATACATATCCCAAAAACTATTCTGCCCCTTATTCCAATCAACAAAATAAACTTTATTAAAAGTAAAGTTCTGCTTAACCCAATCAATATCATCTGAAAAAACAAAAAATACAGGTTCCGAAATCTTTTCTTCCACTTTTCTTATAGACTTTAGATAATACTTAACAGTACAAACTTCTCCAAATATTTTTTTGAATTGTGGGAGCATATAGTCCCCTCGTCGAAAATGAATTGCCACAGAATTACATTTCAAAATTTCGCCCAATAACCATGTATTTTTTTCAGATATGACTAAATCTTTTTTATATGAGATATTAATTCCACTAAAAAAACATTGATCTTGCCAATATCCTACAAACATTGTTCTATTCATTTCAAAATCATCATCTTTAGAAACTCCACAGCTAAAGCATTTATATATAATGCGTAAATATTGTCCATACAGATTAATCCATCTAGTAGAACGAGGTAATTTAACATCAAAAAAATGCTCTATTATAATTCCCCCATGCTTTTCTAACCATTTCTTATTATAATACCCATATATCTTCTCATTCGGGAATTTATTCAATAAATAACGATAAAAACAATATTGAAACAGCTGATTCCCTAACCCAGCCGTAAAAGACACTAATTTCATAAAAACACATTATTAATTCAATAATTATAATTTTTTAAGCATAATCTTTTTCACAAAATCAAACAATTTTCTTTTTAAAAGAAAATACTGTTTACACATATAATAATGACACAAATAAAAAAAAGGCATATCAAAATGGATAAATTCTTTTTTAGTCAACAATTTATTATACAGAATATTATATGAATCAATGGTTGTTTCAATACTAAAATTTTCCAATGTTGTTTCACGTGCTTTTAGCCCTAATTGCAATCTCATTTCTTCGTCCTTTGCTAATTTATTACATAGAACAGAAATTTCTTCCTTGTTATTAGCTATTAACGAATTGTATCCATGTATCAAGCGTTCTTTTGGAGCTTCAGGTCCATAATAGATGACAGGTTTCTGTAGTAACATAGCTTCACCTAAAGTACCATCTATCGAAGAATATGCTTTCAAAGGTAGATAATACAAGAAAACATCAAAACTATTCAATACTTTAATCCATTCTTCATACCTAAGATTATCTATAAGTTTAACGCTATACTTTTTTCTTTTATTTATCTCTCGGATAATCCATTGTTTCTTTCCACCTCCTACTATAATAAAAGACTTTGGATAATTTATTTTATCAAAAACATCAAACATATCTTTTGGACATTTATTGAGAGAACTTCCTCGTCCATAAATAATTTGATTAGTTTTAACATAAGACGTATTTTTTCTAACCTTATCTATGATTTCTAACAAATCCCACCCAAAACCAAAATATATCATTGACTTTTTTGAATTAGGGATAAATTGGAATAAAGCATCATTATATGCAGCTTTATCTATAAAGACTAAATGGTTTGAATAACGAATTTCACAAGGAGATAACAACAAAGATTTACAAGAAGGTTTTTGGCATATTGTAGTAAGTATAGGAAACCTCCACTCATACTTGCACATTTCTTTTATTAAATCCTCAAAAAGACAATTTCCATTAGCCTTAAACCAATGAATCAAATCGAACTTTTTCCTTTGAAAAAAGCTCAAAATATCATTTCCCTTTCCTACTATTATTTTCCCCTCTAACGTTCTCTCATTTCTGATAATATTTCTACAAAATATAACATAATCTTTTATTTCAGGATTATTTTTTATTAAACTCATCAATGCAATTGTCGCCCCTCCCCCTACATTAAATGTCTCAATGCAAAAAATGATCTTATAACTCATAAAAAAATCTTATTTCTTGATATCTTTTACTAGAATTCTAATTAAACATCTCCCTTAATTTAAACTTTTAAACGACAATTATCAATCAGCTTCATATACCATTTCTCCAAAATGCTTCATGCGCAAATAATCTATGACTGTGCAAACGGCATATACCATCAACACACTATATATAGCATGAAGAACCATGGTATTTGTACCATATTGACCCACGTTATTGAGAATGTCCTGCCACAGCCACTGTCGCATAATATCGCTATTTGCATGGATCAGAAGCACACCAAAAGTACTTGCCCCAATCAAATTTATCACTTTACTGTATCCTATATTCAAGTCCTTGAAAAACATAAACGAGCAAAGAGCAGTAACCAGAGCCATAATATGATTACTATCAGCCACAAACCAAAACACAGGTATATTTTTATTAACAAAGACAGTGGACAACCACGCCATGAACACCACGCTTGCCATAGAAATCAATATAGACAACAAGGTCAACCATCCCCAATTCCTATTGGATATTTTTATTGGAAATCTGTAAAGACGAATATAAGAAGCTATGAAATACAACACGACAAACCATGAGATATAATTTACTCCCAAAGTGATCTTAGGTATAGTACCTATCACACTATACACCAACAGACAAAGAAGAATAAGCCGTAAATGCAACTTAGAGTTCATGGTTTGTATCAAAAGATTAAGAAAAGGGATCAACAAATAGAATACCACGAAGCACGCCACGAAATTCACTCCAAAACTTTGTATCGGTACCAATGCATAAAAAACAGTACTGAAAGAAGGAGTGCAATATCCCGTAAGCAGAAAAGTGCCTGTAATAATAAGGTTATAGAAATAAATCTCAAACAACAGCTTCATGAATTTTCGTAAGCTGATATATGGGGATTTACACATAAAATAACCGGTAATCATCACAAAGCAATTGATACCTGTTTTCCCCCACATTCCAAATAAATAAAGAAATATGGACTGGATATGAAGCGGTTCCTCTTTCATCACAGACATTAAGCCGGAATTGACAACATAGTGATGGGCCACAATAAGCAGCATCACAATGATCCGATAAAGTTCCAGATTAGAGTTTCGTTCTTTGCGAGACGATGTTTTTTGTAACTAATGAAGTTCGGAATACTGGTGATGTTTGCACGTATCGCAATGTAGGCTAGCAAACGCATGTGTGCGCGGTAACTGTATCAGGCAGCATGTGATAGATAACATATTTTTCTTCAATAAATTATATATTGAACATATTGTTTTTTTAGCATAAAATATTAACTAAATCAAGTAACAAACTAAATTGTTCCATTATCCACCCTGACCTCAACTCCTGTAATAC
>ERZ791843.1237-NODE-1237-length-10738-cov-4.07498_pt1 | contig 10738 bp, 8 predicted proteins | sample MGYA00510290_ERZ791843 | MGnify/ENA primary metagenome ERZ791843 (study PRJEB30046, sample SAMN00715254) | human gut metagenome | study: EMG produced TPA metagenomics assembly of the A metagenome-wide association study of gut microbiota in type 2... | reverse complement strand
TATAAGACTCCATTTTTGAAATCTTATAGCTTTGCTATACATGATATTAAGTTGTATTTCTAATCATCAATTATTTCCCAGTGTCCATTGGAACCACGACCAATAAATCGGACAATACCTATATCTTTGATGTGACGTTTTACAGTCTTGGAACTTATCCCCAACGTCATTGCCATTTTTTCTGTACTGATTTTATTATCCTTTTTTATCATATTCAATATTTGAATTTCCAATGGATTGCTCTCTTTTTTCTGAGGGACATCCTGAGGGACATCCTGAGGGACATTGTAATTCAAATTTGGCATCACAACTGTAAACTGGTATCGATCTGACCTAAAAGATGGCTTTTTACTTTCATCATAGTTAATCTGAAATTCATATCCGCCGATGATTTTTCCAAATCCACTACCTTTACGTTCCATATATCCTAGCCGATTAAATATATCTGCCAAAACAGGGTTTCTTCTCGTTGATGGAACTGTAAGCGGATCTCTGTCCTGAATAATGGAACCGTCTGGCATGCCTCCCGGCGAATATATTTCCATACGATCATCGTAAATATCAATATGCACTTCACTGCCATTCACAAGATAATCTCTATGAGCCAATGCATTAACCAATGCTTCATGATAACTACGTTCTACATATTCCGGCATTTCTTCTCTGGAATTAGCAGTCTTTCTCCACATTAATTTCGCATTTCTCTTAATAAAAGCTTCTCCATTATCAATTAATGACAATACACTTCCAGAATATTCCGCATCGTCAAATGCATCTATTGTACCACCGCTTTTATTTAATCCATTCCACCTGGTACAAAATAATCTTGACCATCGAATAGGGCTTTCATCTGCAACCAAGGCTCCGGCATTTGTCAAATATCCTTGCTCATTCGCCAACCCAAATGATATAAGATCCTTCTCATCAAAACTATTTCCTGTCCATTTTTTATATCTTTCCCGGAGTTTGGAAAAAGCAAAATCTTCCACCTTATACGTAGAAATCTGTGAATCATAAGATGTATTTCTACCGCGCAACACCAGTCTTTTCAATTCCGTTGATGTCGCCTTCACACTCTCGTTTCCAACACGAACATATGCTTCCAGCACACCATCACCCGAATAATAGTACGGTGTCTCTTCACCTTTGAAAATATCCAGTATAATTAATACTTTTCCATCTTCGTCCTGTTCAAATCGAAGACGAAATTCTGGAATTGGATCCATCCTTGTCTTAATGATTTCACTTATTTTCTCTGCATCACTATTCGGATTCTCAAGTCCTACAATTTCATCATTATCGGCTATTCCAAAGATTAATGCTCCACCAAGTGTATTTGCAAAAGCACTTACGCTCTTACACCAACTTTCTGCACTCAAAGTGTTATTTCTTGCTTTCCATTCGTTCTCTAAGATCTGTTAGTTTTTCCCCCTGATAGGTAAAATAATGGTTTTTGTTTTCGGATATGGGAAATAGCATATATATCAAGGACATTTTGAGTGGGTAAAGGAGAATCTATTTATTTAGAGGATTTTCTCCTTTAGAGTATTCTGTATTATATTCCTTTAGTGACAAAAAATTATTATCCGTTGGGTGTGCAGAGTATGTTTCGTTATAACTTGGAATTGATAGGTAATCTTGAGAGTTTGTTTTTAGAGGATTCTCTCCATTGGAGTATTCTGCATTATATTCTTTTAGTGACAAAAAATTATTATCTGTTGATTGTGTAGAGTATGTTTTGTTATAACTTGGAATTGATAGGTAATCTTGAGAGTCTGTTTCGTGTACATATGTTGTCACGGCAGATGATAAAAGTAATAAAACTGCGGAAAATAAACATATAACCTTTTTCATATAATTTCCCCTTTCAATAAAAAATTTGATTTGATTTTTTATGACTTCCAATGGAATTACCTCTCTTTTAACAATAAAATATTGATTTGCACAATTAAAAACTGTTTATATATATAATAATAGTAGTATTCTCTGTGAATTGTCAATGGGATTTAATACATTGAATATAGCAAAAATAATGTAGCAAGGGGAGAAAGAATCCTTCCGCTAAATCTTTATTCCCCCTGTTTTACTTTCTGCCAACATGTGCTATAATCGTAAAAGCATGAATGTTGCTTATCATTATCTATACGCAGCAGACAAATAAGAAAAAGAACTAGAACAGAATAAATCATTTAAGGAGTATAAAATTATGAAAATCATTGTATTAGCAGGAGGCTTAAGCACAGAACGTGACGTATCACTTTCTTCTGCTGCCGGAATCTGTCGTACATTAGTTGAAAAAGGACATGATGCATTCCTTCTGGATGTATTCATGGGATTAGAGAATGCACCGGAGAATCTGGAGGATGTCTTTACTCTTCCGGATCACGGACTTGAGATTGTGAAGAATATCAGCACAGAGGAACCGGATCTTGAAGCTGTCAAGGCTTCCCGTCCGGATCAGTCAGACTGTTTCTTCGGGCCGAATGTAATCGAACTTTGCCGTCTGGCTGACATTACTTTCCTCGGTCTTCACGGTGGAGAAGGAGAGAACGGAAAGCTTCAGGCATCTTTCGATCTGCTTGGTATTAAATATACAGGACCTGACTCTCTTGGATGTGCGGTTGCAATGCACAAAGGTGTTGCAAAGCAGATCTTCCTTGAGTCTGGCGTAGACACTCCGGGAGGTGGAACGATTTATAAGAACTCTGAAGATCAGTCTTACCAGTCACTTGGTCTGACACTTCCTGTTGTTGTTAAACCTTGCTCCGGTGGTTCCAGTATCGGAGTTTATATTGTAAATACAGATGAAGAATATGCAGAGGCTCTGAAGAAGTCCTTCCGCTACGAAGATGAACTTGTTGTTGAGCCATACATTAAGGGGCGTGAGTTTGCATGCGGTATCATTGACGGAACAGCACTTCCTCCGATTGAGATCATCCCGAAGACAGGATTCTTTGATTATGCGAATAAATATCAGGATGGAGCCACTTCTGAGGTATGCCCGGCTGATATTCCGGAAGAAGTTGCAGAGCGCATGAAGGAACTTACTGTAAAAGCGTTCAATGCTCTGAAACTTAATGTTTACAGCCGTGCAGACTTCCTGCTTGATGCAGATGGTAATCTGTTCTGCCTGGAGATGAATACCCTTCCTGGAATGACTTCCGCAAGTCTTCTCCCGAAGGAAGCTAAGGTTTATGGAATCGAATACGGTGATCTTTGCGAACTGATCATTAAGAAGTCCATGGAGGCAAGATATTAATGAAATATATGACATTATCTGAAATCGCAGATGCTTGCTGCGGAATTTATTGCGGTGATCCTGCATTCTTAGACTGTGAGGTCTCAAGTGTTGCGATTGACAGCCGTAAAGTAGTAAAAGATACTCTTTTCGTTGCGATCAAAGGTGCCCGTGTTGACGGACACAGTTTTATCCCGCAGGTCATGGAAGCAGGTGCACTCTGTTCCCTCTCTGAGCAGGATCTTGGTGACGTTGATTATCCTTATATCCGCGTTTCATCCTGCACAGAAGCATTGAAAGACTTAGCTGAACACTATCGCCGTTCCCTTGATATCAAAGTTGTAGGTATCACCGGAAGTGTTGGAAAGACAAGTACAAAAGAAATGATCGCATCTGTACTTTCTGAGAAATATAATGTATTGAAAACAGAGGGAAACTTCAACAATGAGATCGGACTTCCTCTGACCGTATTCAATATCCGTGAGGAACATGAGGTTGCAGTTCTTGAGATGGGAATCAGCCACTTTGGAGATATGAAACCGCTGGCTAAGATTGCCCGCCCGGATGTGTGCGTGATCACTAATATCGGATATGCACATCTTGAGAATCTCGGAACAAGAGACGGAATCCTGAAGGAAAAAAGTTCTATGACAGACTACATGAACCCGAAAGGTTCTGTTATCTTCAACGGTGATGATGACAAGCTAAAAAGCTACACTTCCCGTGATGGAAGAACTCCTGTTTACTTCGGTCTTACCTCTTCCTGCCCGTTCCATGTGGAAAATATTGAACGTAAAGGATTAAAAGGAACATACGCTGAGTTTGTTACTCCAACATCCCGTTTCCATGCACATATCTCAATTCCGGGAGATCATATGATCTATAACGCTTTAGCCGGAGTTGCTGTCGGATATGCGCTTGGCATGAATAATGATGAGATTGCACGCGGAATTGAAAAGCTCGTTCCGATTGCCGGACGTAACAACCTGATCGAAGCAAAACATTACACGATCATTGATGACTGCTACAATGCCAACCCGGCATCTATGAAGTCCTCTCTTGACGTACTTGCTTATGCAGATACAAGAAAGGTCGCTATCCTTGGCGATATGGGCGAACTTGGTGCCGATGAGCTTGCGATGCACCGCGAAGTCGGAGCATATGCAGCATTTAAAAACACTGATGTTTTGGTCTGCATCGGAGCACTTTCCAAAGATATGGCAGAAGCTGCAAAGGAAACTGTTCTTGCAACAGAGAAGAACATGAAAGTTTTCCATTTTGACACAAAAGAAGACTTTTACCAGAATATGAATCAGATTCTCAACGAGAATGATACGATTCTGATCAAAGCTTCCCACTTCATGGAATTCCCTGAGATTGTGAAGAAACTTTCAGAAGAAGTATAATCTGAAACCACACCGAAAATATAAGTCCGTCTTGAACAAAGAATGTGCCTCGGCACATTCTTGCGTCTGCGGCGGTCGCTTGCGACACCTACCTTGTACGCCGCAGTGCGCATCCTGAGCGGAGCGTTTTTTATATATTAGGAAAGAACTTTCCTAGTATATAAAAAAGAGTTGAAACTTCTGCCCGGATCATTCCAGCTGATTCAGGCAATTGGTTTCAACTCTTTTTCAGATTCTATTATCTTATTCTACTTTTCACTCTAGCCCGAGCGCTTTTCCTACCATCTGAAACTCTCCTTCATAAATGCAGTTCGGCAGGGTACCATCCACAATCCCCTTCCTGCATTCTTCAAAATCCATCCAGATCACTTCTTCCACTTCAGATTCCTGTAATTTCAAATTTTTGATGTCCACCGGTTCTCTATAAAGATATACGGTACTGCGTTCATTGTCACGGAATGGTTTTCCATGAAATTCTGCTTCAAACTGTCCTCTGTGTGTTCCGATAAACTGAAGCTGATCTTCTCTTGCATGAATTCCAAGTTCTTCCTTCATCTCACGCAGTGCACTTTCCATCAGTTCATCCCCGGCACTGACATGCCCTGCGGAAGAAATATCATACGCTCCCGGGTTCGAATCCTTACATTCGCTTCGTTTCTGAAGGAGTACATCATAACCACTCTCCTGATTCGGACGCACGATCCAGATGTGTACCGTTGAATGCAATGTGCCATCTCTATGTGCAACACCACGTTCTTTCACCTGGCCGGTTTTATTTCCATCTTCATCAATCACATCAAAAAGTTCCATCGGCTTTCCGTTGAGTGCCACATACTCAAGCACATCAGATTTATTATACACAAGCTTTAAAGAGAAAAACTCCTCTTCCTCATCTATCAGACGGAAGAAAATCTTGTCTCCCTCCCATAGATTCAGATCCTTTATCTTTTCTTTCTCCACCCATTCAAGAATGCCTTCATCGCACTCGATCGGATCACCTGTAAACCCGTCCGCTGTATATAGCGACATATATTCCACTACATCTTCTCCGTATACAAATGTCACGATTCCTCTGTATTTCCAGGAAGTCAATGTATAACCGGTCTCTTCCTTCACTTCACGCAAGAGGCATTCCTCCGGACTCTCCGCATATTCAAAATGGCCGCCGACACCGATCCATTTATCTTTATTCACATCATTTTTCTTCACTACTCTGTGAAGCATCAGATATTTTCCGTCTTTTTCAATATAACATAATGTGCTTTGTCTGTTCATCGTACTTCTCTTTTCTTTCCACTTTCTTTATGTCTGATGCAGGTACACAATTGCTTCACCTGCAGTTTATGTTAAACTCAACAGTTATAGTATAACATATTTCTTCATGAATCGAACCTTATCTTGTAAACCGTGCGCAACTAAATTATAATGATGTTATCTATGGAAACGATGCGTTGCTGATTGCACGCATGTGAACCGCAGCAACGATTCAATGGAGGTTATTATTTATGTGGTCAAGAAAAGATCTCAAGAAAAAGGCACGTATTTTAATAAAATCAAACTATTGGAGAAGTGTGTCTGTCTGCTTTCTGATTGCAATGCTCACAGCTTCGTATCCAATTTCCCGTTCTTTATTTTTGAACTATTTTCCTGATAAGATTCAGACAAAGACAGCGCTTATTTTACCTGTTTTTATTTCTGCCGAAAGCTTCAGCAGTGCATTTCTCGATTTTATTCCTGATAATTTCATAGCTGCTGCCTTTTTACATACAGTTCAAAATTACCTGAAGCGTCCGGACTTTATTGTCACTTCGTTTCTTACACTTGGGGTTATTCTTTCACTTTTATATAAGTTTTTTATCAGCAATCTTTTGATTGTCGGTGAGAAACGTTTTTTTGTTGAATCTTATAACTATGAAGATACGAATATTTCTAAAATATTCTTTTTATATAAGTTACGTTACCTGGCAAATCCTTCCTGGGTGATGTTCTGCTACACGCTTTTTCAGAAACTTTGGGATTTAACAATTATCGGTGGAATTATTAAGCATTATGAATATAGCATGATTCCATATATCCTCGCAGAGAATCCGAAGATCAGTCAGAAGAATGCCTTTTTTCTCTCTAAACAGCTTACAAAGGGAAATAAATGGAAGCTCTTTTTGTTAGATCTTTCTTTCCTCGGCTGGGAGCTTTTCTCTCTCTTTACCCTTGGAATTTTGGACATTATTTATGTCCGCCCGTACAAAATGAACTGTAAAGCATCCTTATATCTGTTTTTACGAAGAAACTATGTGCTTTCAAGAGCTCCTAAATATGAGCAGCTCAATGATTCTTATCTTGAGCATGTTCCTTCTGAAGATGAACTTCTGATTAGTAAAGCACTTTATGACGATTCTGAAGGTCCTTACACAAAGATCTCTTATTTTGCGCCGCATCAGTATCCGGTATTTCTTTTTTCTGTGCAACCACCTATTGCCGCAGTAAAATCACCGGTCAATCCGGCGCAGAATTATGACTTTCTGTCCTGTGTATTTTTATTCCATGCCTTTTCTATTTTCGGATGGCTTTTGGAAATCATTTCCGAATTGCTCAGTTGCGGCACACTGGAAAATGTTACTCTTAAGACACTCCCATGGCTCCCGTTGTACGGAATCTGTGGTCTGCTTATACTGTTGCTGTTAAAGAAATATATCAAAAAACCGGCTACTATGTTTATTATCAACTTTATTGTGTATACAGTTCTTGATTATCTCGTCCAGCTGTTTCTTGATCTTGGTTTTGGAATTGAGCTTCCGGAATATCATTCCTATCTTACTTTCATGAATGGAGAAGCATATCTTGGTGATGGGGCAGTATTTGCACTTCTTGGCTGTGCATTTTTCTATTACTTTGCTCCGCGCTGGAATAGTCTGTTCTTAAAATTAAAGAAATGGATGAGAATTTCAATTTGTATTCTTTTGACAGCAATTTTTGTATTTGACCTTCTATCAGGCATAATCCAATATTGATTTTACTGCTAAATAATAGTAAAATCTTAATTATCAGTAAGGTTGGTTTTACTGTTGCGATTTTTTCTAATACAGTATGAACCTGTTCCCCCTGACAAACTATCACAGCTTAGAAGAAAGGGAAATATTATGAAAAAAAGAGTCGTTGTTGCATTGGGACACCGTGCACTTGGAACTACACTTCCAGAACAGAAAGTAGCCGTTAAAAGTACTGCCAAATGTATCGCTGATCTGATTGAAGCAGGCTATCAGGTTGCTATCACACACAGTAATGCTCCACAGGTTGGTATGATCCACACTGCATTGAATGAATTTGCAAAGAACCATCCGGAATATACAGCATCCCCAATGTCTGTATGTACTGCCATGAGCCAGGGATATATCGGATATGACCTTCAGAACGGAATCCGGGAAGAACTTCTCAACCGTGGCATCTACCGTACAGTCAGCACAGTCCTTACCCAGGTGATCGTAGATCCTTATGATGATGCTTTTTATACACCAACAAAGGTTCTCGGCCGTTATATGAACGCTGAGGAAGCGAATGAAGAACGTAAGAAAGGCAACTTCGTAGTGGAAGAACCTGGTAAAGGTTTCCGTCGTGCTGTCTCTGCTCCAAATCCGGTCAAGATTGTTGAACTCGACGCAGTAAAAGCTCTTCTTGATGCAGATCAGATTGTTATCGCAGCAGGTGGCGGCGGTATTCCGGTACTTGAGCAGGATAATCATTTACGTGGCGCAAGTGCTGTTATCGAGAAAGACCTCGCAGCTGGAAAGCTTGCAGAAGGAATTAATGCTGATCTTCTTATTATTCTTACAAATGTTGAGAAAGTATGTATCAACCTTGGCAAACCGAATGAGGAACCACTGGATACAATTACTGTTGATCAGGCAAAAACTTACATGGAAGAGGGACATTTTGGAATTTACAACATGCTTCCAAAATTCCGTGCAGCAGTTGAATTCGTAGAAGGACACGAAGGCCGCAAAGCTTACATTACTTCCTTTGATAAAGTCTCTGATGCTCTGAATGGTAAGACCGGAACAGTAATCGAATAGATTGACAGATTGAACTTATTAGAAACATAACCTGGAACAGGCTGTGATTTCACATTTTAATTTTGTGAAATCACGGCCTGTTTTTTACTTTCCATCACAGATTTCTTTCATCCTGTTTTTTTGTGGAATAAGATACTTTTAATTTCAAAATATCTCTTGATTTTTTAGAAATATGTGCTATAGTATATACATATTTGAGATGTAGTATTGGAAACCATGTGTTATTGTATAGACGAATTGGAGGTAGATTTTATGGAAAAAAGACTTTATATCAAAGAACCTGGAAGCGCAATTACACATTTTATTGGAATGATCATGGCAATTATTGCTGCAATACCACTTCTATACAGAGCAGCTCGTGAACCGAGCAAACTTTATATTGTATCGCTTACAATTTACGCAGCCAGCCTTATCTTGCTTTATGCGGCAAGTACCACTTATCACACATTTGATATTTCCGAGAAAGTGAATACGGTTTTAAAGAAGATCGATCACATGATGATCTCCGTTCTGATCGCCGGAAGCTACACACCTGTCTGCCTGCTGGTAATCGGCGGACGCAAAGGTATCACACTGCTATGTATTGTATGGGCATTCGCGATTGTCGGCATCCTTATCAAAGCCTTCTGGGTATTCTGTCCGAAATGGGTATCTTCCGTTTTATACATTGGTATGGGATGGACTTGCGTGCTTGCATTTTCTACAATCCTTGATAATCTGTCAGCTGCTGCTTTCGGATGGCTTTTAGCCGGTGGTATCATCTATACAGTTGGCGGTGTCATCTACGCACTGAAGCTCCCGATTTTCAACAGCAAGCATAAGAATTTCGGAAGCCATGAAATCTTTCATCTGTTCGTAATGGGCGGAAGCATCTGTCACTTTGTGGTAATGTATACATTCCTTCTGCCGTAAATATTGGTTGAAACAGAAGTAACCCCTGCCCTTGACAGAATAAAGGAATATGCCTCTCAATGGGATAATCTAAAAAACATAATCTTAGTTGCCTGCCCTGGGATCTATAGAAACCGAAAAAACTATATTGCCTGTTGTATCGCCAATGTATTATTTAATCTAGACCTCACCGTAAGAATGGCAAAGCTGACGGACCTTGTAAATGGATTATTTGATAAATATAATAAAAATGACTATCTGATGATCTGACCCATTATGGACTTCTAATTCTTAATGATTTCAGATTTGAAAGAGAGATGAAATATGTGTAAGAAACGATATTTAACATTATTGACCGTAGATACTGCTCTAGAAAACCAACAATCATTACTAACACACACTCTCTAGAAGAACTTAAAACTGATCCTCGATTTGGAAAACACCAGCTTTATGACCGGATTTTGGAAATGTGTACTCCTGTTTTCGTTGGCAGAAAAAGCAAGCGAAAAAATTACTCTGCCAAAAATATGGATATCATGCGGAGTTTTAACTTCAAAAAAAATTATCTCTTTTATGAAATAATGCATCTTACCCAGAAAGAAGTCTCAACAAAAAATATCCCACTTTTTTTCTATTAAAAATTACAAAATTTTATACTTTTATGAACCATGTAAAAAATTTCTATATGGTAAACGGTAAAAAAGATACTCTCGTGGATAAAATAACTCATAAATTTTGTTGTAAACAATAGGTAAATATCAGCAAAGAATATCTTACTAGTGACCAGATTCCGGAATGTTTTAATTGTAAAGGGGATCTGTATTTGATATTATATTAAAGAATTAGTTTATAGAATGTAGGTGAGTTGCCCATGAGACAGATTCTATTAGATATAAGTTGGTTAAGTCTTATTTATCCTATATTATTCACGGCTATGCCGTGTGAAGTGGCTGAAAGCCACATGATTACTGTATTTTAATTGAATATTGCTGTTTCACCTATCAAGTGAATAAAAAAAGAGCATCCATTTGTGGTAAAATTAAGGTGTCGAATCTTAAATAATAACCCAAAGGAGCCCTTTATGAGTATTGTAAACACCTTATCACTAGAAAGCAATAGACAGATTAAAATAAATT
>ERZ791843.1231-NODE-1231-length-10805-cov-2.592_pt1 | contig 10805 bp, 5 predicted proteins | sample MGYA00510290_ERZ791843 | MGnify/ENA primary metagenome ERZ791843 (study PRJEB30046, sample SAMN00715254) | human gut metagenome | study: EMG produced TPA metagenomics assembly of the A metagenome-wide association study of gut microbiota in type 2... | reverse complement strand
TAAAAATCCAATTCCAACTACATAAATAACACCACAAAATAACATCCAGATATGAAACCATTTCATCTTAACTATACGACATAGTACATACAAACCGCCTATCACCATTGCTCCACATAAATTTCTGTACATTAATTTGCCTGATCTGTAATTATGAATACGTTTATATTTTTCATCATGCTGAAGCAGTGCATACATCAAAGTTCCATATATTACTTGTGGATTCTTTATATTTTTAGCCCTTAATCTTCTCTCAAGTTCTTTCTTTTCTACCAACCCTGTGCTTAAAATGGCTTTCTTTAAAACATCATCTGTAATTGCTCTGTTATCATATTTAATTTTATTTTCATATCCCAGCTTTCTGTTTGCCCATGCAGAACATTCCGATAATATCAGCCCCAAACAATAACCCCCGATAATAAATGCAACTACAAAAAAGAAATTAAATTGTTCAAGAATTTCCTTTATTCGCTCCAGCACACCATCTGCTAATACCCATTTTTCAAGCATGTATTCCAGACAGACAATTGTCTCCAATAAGCATCCCGGCAATAAATATCCCAGAATATCATATAACGTAATTTTTTCTAACATTGATCCCATATCTTTTTCCTTCGTATTCTTTTTCTTTTATATGCACAGAAAGACAAAGCCTCCCTGTCCCAAAGGAAACTTTGTCTTTCTTATACACCACATATTCAATTATACCACTTTTCCGTCACAGAACAATCATTTTCTGACTTTTCACCAATTATTTTTCTGATTTGATGTCTCTGTAAAACTCAGATTAATCCCCATTTCTCTTAAATTGTCAATCCACTGATAAATTCGTGTACGATTATACTTTTCTTTTCCATCTTCATCTTTTGCCTTCTCCAGTGAAAGAGCCTGTAATGCATATTCATTATCTAGATAAGTTGAAAAGATTCCCTGATCGTCTGTGTTGATACATACCGGAATTTGCGGACATTCTTCCAGCTCTTTTTCTGATGTGACAAGATCCTTATTATAAAACTTAGTAATAGGATGTTTATCATACCGTTTAAATGTTCCTATCATATAGTTTGAAGAAGGATTTACTTCTATTCCAATTCCCAAAGTTGCAATCCACTTTTTCATACACTCCTGAATCTCCTGAACGCATTTTACAAATTGGTAATCGACTGTAATCTCAATAATTTTATCTCCTTCTTTTTTTACATAGCTGTTATAATGATACAAATGATATAAATACGCACACGCCGGATGATAGCGATTTTTGTAAATTGCAAGATTATCGCGATCAACTGAATAACTGTCCCATTCTACCAGATCATCCTTCTCCTCATAGTATCCATGAATATAACATTCCGGATCATCTCCACGCAATTTCCATGCTGCATAATATTCTGCAATTCCAAATTGAAAATGACTGTTGCAATAGCCTTCAACAATCATTTCTTCATCTTTTTTGAAATACTCTACTGCATCTTTCAACATCAAGTCGAAAGCTGTATCGCAAATATAATTGCTATAGATTTTATGAAAATACTTACTATATTCCTGTTCAATAAATATTTCAAGATCCTCATAATCTTTCAAACCAAACTTTTTAATTTTGTAATAAACCCATACAAGATTATCTAAGTATTCCTGCTGACTGATCAATATTCTATGCTTTTTCAATTCATAGTAGTCTTTGACATCCACTCCTAAAACCAGACTGTGCCCCAATCGTGATCCACAATTAAATTTCAGGAAACGAATCATTTCATCCAATGCGCGTAATCCGTCTACTATATCCAGATAATCCTCGCCAATATGATATGTCATTCGCAGCTGTGGAATTGGCTGAAGTTCTTTCTGACCTTTTATCATTAGATCCTTTTCTTCTTCATTCAGCCACTTATCATGCTCTACCCATTCATTAGAAGTTCTGTCAGAAAGATAAACCATGTGATTACTCAGATAGCGGAATGTCTGTGCGAACACTTCCGGTCTGCAACCGATTTCACTTGCGCAAGCATCAATTCCCCTTAACCGGCGCGCTTCTTTCGGATATTTTTCTCTAAATGCAGCAATAGCAAATGCCTGCTTTTTAAGAGTTTTCCGTTTTTGATAATGTCTGCATAAAATATCACTTTCTATTTCCTGTTTCTGATTCTTCTCCTTTACAAAATGATATACATAAAAATAATGATCCTCAAGTTCAGGACAATTAATATTCTTATCCAGTTTATTAATAGCTTTTTTATTAATTTCAGCACTCATCTTCGGAGAAATTCTTGCTTCAAGATAGCGAATAGACTGATTAATCATAGTACCTTTAACAGCCATCCGAATATAATATTTCTCATATAAAGTATCTTCTATAAAATCTTCTTTCCTGTTCTGGTATCGTTCGAAATTATCATATCCGATATTGCTGTTTGTCTGAACCATTTCAGAACGTATTGTTTCTTTAACAACTAGATATGCATAAAACAAATTATAATAATCCTTGAAGTTTTCGTCATGTGAGTAGATCAAATGAAACATCTGATAAAGAAACCATCTCTCTCCTGACAGAATTCCATCCGTATCCGCTTTCCATGCATTGTGATAATAATCTGCTGCTCCGGCATAATCCAACTCAACTACCGGACTTCGCTCCTGAACAGAACGAAACGTATTAATATTATTCTGGATCTGACTGCGATACATCAAAATTTCATCCGGGCTTTTCAACAAGCTTAATACTTTTTCTTCCGTTATTTTTTCATATCGACTCGCCCAATCTTCTTTTCCCGAAGTATTTTCATTTGATAACAAATTCCCGTCTAAAAAATCATCTTTTAAAACAAATAATTGATTTTCTAATTTTGCATACAAAAAACAGCGTATTAACGCTGCTTTTAAATATGACACATATAGATGTTCCTCATTTTCACCTGTAAAATAACTTACAGATAATCTTTTCTTGCTATATTGGTTCAAAGATTTCTTCACTTTATTGCTCACTACGTGATTCATCATATATAACCAGGATAATGGAAATTGTGGTGCTGATCCTTTTAAATGGAAATGATTATCCGCCATACCTTTATCCAATATTTTCTTCAAATACTGATTGTTATGTGTTATTACAGTTCTCCATGAGAAATCCCTGTCTACGCGATAGGAATGAAGATCCCGATACGCCAGAAATGCTGTAGTAAAAACATCCTCATCTAATTGATGCGAGGTCATTCTCCACCTCAGTAAATGTTCATATCTGCATACCGGCATTCCATCCTGCTCCTGCAGCACTTTGGCTGCAAAGAGCAGGATAATGTTAAATACATCAAATTTATCTGTCTGCTTTATTCTCCTGTCGAAATTCCCCTTTAAATATTCCGTCTGCTCATTATACGCATTTTGTACATAATAAAACAGATTCTTAAGTTCATCATTCGTATAGTTCTTTACATAATATCCTGCAAGCTTTACAAATGATTCCTCTGTTATGTTATTATAACTAACTCGTTCACTTAAGATTTCTCCAGCGGGAATCTTGCCTAAAACAATATTTAGTACAGACCGTAAATTATCCATTAACTATTCCCCCATGTATCCTCCGAAAATGATGGTATTCTTGTTTCCCAATCAGTCTCTGAAGCTATATTCTTTGCCAGTTCACTGATAAAATGTAACTGATTATCTTTTATTTTGGAGCACAACTCAGCATTCCACAGTGATATTTCGTAATTTGTGCCATATTTTTTGTCTAATTCCTTAAAACAAGATTCCCAACGACTATAGTACTGTTGCAAAATTTTTTCAATTTCCTGATCCAAGCCGGGTTTATCGCCTAATTCACTGACACGATAGCCAACCTCTTTACGGTCTCGCATCCATTCTCCAATGTCGATAAGAAATTCCATACTATCCAAAGGGAAGGATTCTATAAGATTTTTACCCAGTGGTTTAATGCGTCTTTCCTTAGCTACATCCTCTGCAGCACAGTCTATTCCACCATAACACATTGACACTTCGTCCAGAAAAATATCTCTCAATTCCAATCCTATAATCTGATATACAAATGCACCTGACAGACTAAATTTTCCTTTTCTTTCATTAATAAAAAAGCTTTCCCTATCTTTCACAAGATTATAATGAATACTTTGTTTTGGAATAAAAGTATAAAACAACAGTCTGTCACAATAATCTTTACATGCCTGTTTATCCAATAATTTTCTTATAGCTGGTTTCGACTTACGATTCTTCTCAGTTCCAAAAAGAAATCCTGGATTTAAGCTCTCCGTTTTAGCCTCAATAGAACGGAAAGGAAATCTTGCATACTGAATAGAACTTACTACACCGTTTTCCGGATTTTCCGTATCAAATAATGATGTGATTCTCATAAAGTCTGCAATCATTTCTGTCTCGCTTCTTCCAAATAAACCGCCCTGATAATAATGTTTCAGTTCTCTCAGACTATTTTCTGCAAGTTCTTTATCCTCTTCTGCATAACTCACATAAACAATTAACTCTGAAAGTTTTGCCGTAAAATAGATAATCAGTATATTATAAAATGGCTCATTAACATCTATTTTATTATGTAAAATCCACAATAACTCTACAATAGATTCTTCCACATAAACAGTTTCATTACTTGTCGTCCGGAAACTATTTCTACTCACTATATCTGTAATATAAGTTCTAAGCCATTTTCTCTGTTCATATGCATTTCTTTGCATTAAATTATGCACAGCTGTTTTTTCCGTTTCTGACAGATACTGCTTCTGTACGTTTGGAAACACTTCCGCCCAAAACATTTTCATATTATCTTCATATTGTCTTACAGATGCTTCTTCCCGGTCTTCCAAAGGAACAACCGAACTCAGCCATGTTGCTAACTCTCGTAATGTTGTTGGAATCAGATATTTCAAGGCTCTGCTCTCTTTCCCGAATCTGATTCCAAATTTATCCTGTAACAGACCTCGAATTCCCTCTGCCATTGTATCACCGGTCAATGTTTTGGTAATAAGTTTCTTTTCATTCTCATCTTCCTGATACTTAAACTGAATAGTTGCTTTCTTTAAATTCTCCCATCTATTTCCCGTTTTTAAATGAATCTGATGATAATTCGGAACAAGTTTTTCCAAATATTCTCTTGTCAGTTTCTGAATATAATCATCTGATTCTTTAAGATATCGGAATTCCTCTATATAATGGTTGTAGCAAATCTTTTCCAGCTGCTCAAAATTAGCAGAAATCAAAACAATAACTTTCGGTATCATCAAAAATTTACGAATTTGTTCTAGCATCTCATAGCCGTTTTTAATATTCATGTCTAGATCGTCAATTGGTATGACAAGATAATGCCTTGTCTCATTTGCGTTTGCATACTGCATAATATCTACATACATCTCTACCAGTTTTTCAAAAGATTCCTTTAAATTCTCAGTAAATGATAATTTCTGCAATGTATCGAAAAACATATCATCTTCCTGTTCCAGAATTTCCTTTTTAGTTTTTAACGCAGTCAGACAATTATAAATTTCATTAAACTGCATTTGCAGTTGTCTTTTTTTATACTCATAATCACGGCTCTTACGAAGACCGCCTTCTGCTATTCCTTTTCGTTCCTCACTGAGCCATTTTTTTGCCATTTTAGCCAAAACACTACCAAGAATATCTTCTTTATCAGCCAATCTTGAAGCGTCAATATATTCAAGACCAGTAAACATAAGATCTTTTTCATTAAATCTGAATTTTCCAATTATTTTTTCGCTGTCATAAGAGCTACTGTTACGGTAATAGTCTTTCAAAAACTCCATATACGACAACATTGCAGACGTTTTACCTGCACCACGCTCTCCTGAGAAAAACAGTATATTACTTATCTGTTTTAAGTTTCTTAATTCTGTACCATAACTTTCTCTTGTTGTAGATGAATTTTTATATTCCTCAAATTGTGAATTTTGTCTTATGATTTCATCTGTAATCTGATGAGCCTTTTTATATGCTTCACGATGCACAGACCTTTCAAATACACTTGCATCTTCATATACAATGTCTCTGCCACTCTTTATTACTAAATTCATCTCTTTTGTTTCCATTTAAATCACACTCACAATCTTCTTTCGTATCTTCTCTATAACACACTATTAGAAAAACACGGTGTTTGAAACTTTTTCCTTATTTTCAGCCATAACTCATGTCATTTTTGCCAAACATCTTTCCCAATAAATTGTCGAAGTCTTTTCTCATATCTAGCTTCCGATATATGTTCTGAAGATATTCTGTTGCTTCTTCTGCCATATCCTGAGCCTTTACATATTTTTTATAGATCTCTGCAATTCTGATTGTCACTTTATATTCATATTCAATATCATTAATTGTGATCGAATCGTATTTATATTTCTTTCTAACCTCATTTAAAATAATTTCATATAGTGATAATGCACTTTGCCAGTCTTCCTGTTCATTAAATCTGACTGCAATCTTATAGAGTGCTTTATAATTTTTATCCATCTTATATGATTGAACATAAAATGAATACGCCTTCTTTTCATACTCACGACCGATCGCATATAATAATTCAGGTGTATGGTACACCTCTTGAATACTATGATAAAACAAAACTGCCGTTTTTCTCTCGGATGAGTTAAGACCGCAGATTTTTCCCATAAGCCAGTAAAGTGCCGGACTATCTCCATATTTATTTAAATACACTTTACATTTCGATAACAAATCTGCAATATTTCCAATTTGCTTACTACTGTCTTTATCTTTTATGCTGTCGCTGACATAACTATAATAAATAATCGAAAAATCCCAATATTGATTTTCTAAATATTTATCATTCATTCCTCCTAATAAATCTATAAATTTTTGGCTGTTCTCATAGATTTGTGAATCCCATACGGTTTCCTCCTCTAAATTAATCGATTTAAACAGCCATGTAGTTCCCCACAATTCATATGTTATAAAATACTCCATCAGACGCATTAGATAATATACTGTATCCATATTGTCCGTCAATTTTTGTATTAAAACTTTACAGATAATTATCATTTCTCTTTCATTCCAAGTAATCGGCAAGATATCTTCCCGTTCCTTATTCGGATACTGCTTCCACAAATTTTCAGAGATAAAATAAACCACCCACCTCTGTTCCGTATCAGAAATCCAGTATCTTTCATCTTCTGACAAAATATATATTGTTGGTATATGTTCTTTTTCCTGATTCTCCTCTTTTTCCCCCTGAGAATTTTCATATTCTTCAATGGTCTGTGAAATTACCCAGATTCCACAACTATCAAAGAAATATTTCCACATACAATATGCGACATTCTCATTCTGGCTATATATAATACGAACGCTCTCCATAATTGATTCCTCTTTCTATAATGTCGTTGTTTTCAGTACTTAACGAGGCATCATTTACTTCGAGGCGCCTTTTTCTTCTTTCGAGATAATCCTTTTAAGAACTCTATTGTAGCTTCATATTTGTCTGTAAACCCATTACTAATACTTATAATTCCATTTTCTTTAAATACTTCTTTTTGAATTATATTCGGTGTAGTTGTAAAAATATATGCATTTGGCATTTTATCCCCATTCCCTTTTCTTTTCCATCTGTTTCTAGACAGATACATCAGCATCTTCACATTAATATCTGACAGACTGTATCCAAGGAATAATACATGATATCTTTGTAAATCTGCCTGCAACTGAATATCCATAAATGCATCAAACCGCATTCTGTCGTAATACTGACTTTCTGTCAAAACGACATCCTCTGGATCATCTTCCTGGAACTCAGAAAATTGTGTAATATCTCCATGGAATTTCATAATTCTTAAAGCATCCTTATTCTGTTGCTGAACATCAGAAATTTCTTTACATACAGAATATTTTTTCCCTACTATATCACAATAAGATTCTAATAAATTGTCAAAATTAGTTGTATAGATTACCGGAACATCTAAATCCATAATCAGTTCATATATTTCACTGTTTTTCAGATATCGATCATATATTTCGCTACCTTTATCAATCTGGAAACGCTCTTTTAAATGCTTCACAATGTCAGTTCTTTTCTGTTGCATTAAATATTCTGCCAGCATCATGTTGTCTCCATACGTCTGAAAGATCTTTTTATCAAAATCTGCTTTTTCTCCAAGTTCTCCCATCAGTTGAGACCATGGTGGCAATCCTTTGTCCTTAGATAATCCTGCTGATATCCCCGCTCCTATGAATAACATTACCTGTTTCTTCTCTATCAGCTTTCTTAACTCATCTATAACCTTTTGATTATCTGCCTCATTTTCATCTATAAATAATTTGTGACCAGAACACTTCATATAGAGATCTTTTAACGCATTTTTCCGCATAGAATTTTCTATTTTATAAGCTTTATCCTCTGCATAAGTTGCATTTTTTGCTTCCGGTTTAAAAATAGCATCCCATCCAAAAGCATCTAGATTCGACTTATAAACCTCTGTAATTTCTCCATTTACACAACTTCTTCCATACGAAAAAGTTTTTCCATCACATAAACAATAATTTGTTTCTGCCGATGCTGAATAGTTCTTTTTTTCTCTACAGAATAGTACTATATCCTCAAAGATTTCATCTTTTGAACTTCTGTCTCCAGCATTAAAGAAATAAGATGATTGAAGCCCTGGAAGATTTCCCATTGCCTTGATTTTCAGAGAAGTCTGTTCCACAAGAACCGGGCGTTTCAGTTTCTTGAATGCAGCTAAAGCTTTCTCTCTGACAAGTTCCTGAGAATCCATTGTCTGCTTTTCTGCAATATCTATTTTTTCATGTTTTAAAATCCATCTTTCTTCTTCTGGAATAGTTTTCTGAATTAATTCTAATGCATCTTCTGTCTCTTCAAATTTTTTAATATTGTTTGTAACAAAATAAACTGTAGACATCTTATCACTTCTTTCATTTGTACATAATTTTATGATCTGAGTGTCAAAAGGTCTTTTGCCACTCATTGGATACCACGGATTGCTCCGCAGCTATTCTGCTCCCACAATCCGCCAAACATTAAGCGTTCCGAATTTTGAAACTATCATACACATTTTACTTATCAACAAGCTGCCCACTCCTAAGTATCTCAAATAATTCTTTATCGTCTTCTTCACTAATCTGAATGGTATATGAAAATTCATCCAATCCCTTTAGCTCAGCAATAATCCGCGTCATTTCCACATCATCAATTCTTCTTTTCAGACTCTTTAATATCTCCCGGTTTAAAATATAGTATGTTCTTTCCGGCAAATGTTTCTCGATAGCCTGAACCATATCCTCTAATCCTTTTTCTTTTAGCGATGCCTTCTCTTCAATTAGATTCTCCGAGGATATGTAAATATCTTTGTCTGTTCCTGACATCTTCATTAAATTAATTAATCTGTCTTCCTGTTCTGACGAAAGTGCAAAGTTTTCGCGGTATATCACAAGTTTATGGACTACCGGATGTTTCACTTCACCGGCTGCAATCGTCATTGCAAGCCCCATCCTGCTCTGAGCTTTTCCTGATAAGAAAATTCTATCACGAAATGTAAGTAATGAAAGATCCCCATTTTCATTATTGACCAGTATGCAATAAGAAACACCCTGTTTTGAAATAAAAAACTGTCCTTCATACCGCTTAAATCTCTGCTCTCCTTCGTCATCATATTCTCCTGTATCCAGAGAAAGAAGTGCTGCACAATAAGGCAATCCATCCTCTCCCATCTGAGAATATAATACAAAACACCCACGAAGCTTCTTCGCCTCCTGAGCATCTGTTGAATGGAATAACATATGATACGTTCCAAGATAACTTTTGATCGACTGATCAGATGCATCTGTGATAAAAGCATCCGATGCTATATCCCATTTACGCTTTCGCCATCGATTAGGATACAAAACTGCACTCATATCTATCTCCAATGCATCTGACAAAGCAATCGCCGGATATAACGCCAGTGTTGTTTTTCGATTCAAAATTCTGGATAATTCAGACTGCTTTAATACATACCCCTTTTTGGTACAAAGCTCTAAAACATCTTTCTGTTTTAAATTTCTGTCTTTTATACATTGTTCGATCACACTTTGTAGTTTTTCAATTATTTTATCTCTGTCTTTTATCATAGTTTCCATTCTAAACATTTGCTAATATGTGAATTTGCATATTTTATATGCAGATTTGTATGTTGAATATAGTGTCTCAAAATTCGAGAGAAGTGTATACTAAACAATGCCAATTGGCAAGTAATTTTACGGTTTTTTGACAATCTTTTAATTAAAGAATACTGTATACACTCTATACTTTGATTAAATATTACAGTAACTTCGCAATATCTTTAATCTTCACTAAATCCTTATCCATTCTGCTTTTCAAATAGATGGGCATATACGTTTCTCCATTTTCAACACATTCCATAAAAGCATATTTATCTTTTAAATCCCATAAATTTTGTTTCACCTGGACACTAGCGTGAAACAGTTGTGCAGCAAGTTTTCCGCCAATGTAAGGATAAACTGGTACTGGACAGCTATCAAATCCATTCTGTGCAGGGAATCCAAAAATACTAGTTGATTATATCCTTTGCACTCTTCACCTTAATTCTCTTCATTACTCCCTGAAAAGAGCTTTGACAGAAGTTATCACTGTTGCTCAAGCCGACATTTTACTCTGGGACTTAGTTCCATTGTTTATGATGTTCTTGAAGATTAATATCGTCCATGCTTCTTTTTCATCGATATCTTTGCATCTAAGCGTTCTGCTGCTTTAGAGCATTTACATAATTTAGAAGATTTAAATATCTATCAAAACAGCGTTGTAATCTTTGATCGTG
>ERZ791843.1229-NODE-1229-length-10810-cov-8.05532_pt1 | contig 10810 bp, 8 predicted proteins | sample MGYA00510290_ERZ791843 | MGnify/ENA primary metagenome ERZ791843 (study PRJEB30046, sample SAMN00715254) | human gut metagenome | study: EMG produced TPA metagenomics assembly of the A metagenome-wide association study of gut microbiota in type 2... | reverse complement strand
GGTTTTTTATATTAACCATTTATATAAATTTAAAAAAAATGAAATAATTAGAACAAAAACCTCAAAATATAGTACAAATTTATCATTACAAAAATTCTGATATAAAAAGAGCAATATTAAACAAAAAACAGCCAAATTAAACCCGAAACCATGTCATATTTTGTCGAAAACTGCTAATCACCAATCAATATTGAAGCTTCTAATAGAAATCTTCAAAATACAAGCGCGTAACGCGCCTAGAATATTGATATATTATATGGAAAAATGAACCCACCAACAAAAACAAAGAGGGAAATTTCGCAAAGACGACAAAATTTCAAAAGAAAGACAAAAAAAGAAGTTCTACGAAAAATATAATCGATGGAGGGATGAAATATTTGGGAAGAATTTATTATGAACAGAAAGGACTTATTAACCTCGATGATATTGTAGATATATTTATTGAGGTGGGAAATATACACAATTACCTGGAAAATGCAGCCTTGCGGATTTTGCTTTTTGGCAATCCGGAGCTGAATTTTTATCAGTGCCGATTATTAGTATTGAAGTACGGAGAATCACTTTCACAGGATGATTTGCACGGGCGGATGGTATTTATGAGAATGATACAGCTGCTGGAAGCCAACACAGTTTAAAATAAAATGAGAATTTCTTTTTTGACCGGGCAACCGGTCTTTCTTTTTTGCACAAATGGTGTTATAATTTTGAAGAAATTATGTTGATTACTCATAGCTTTAAAAAAGAAGCATTGCATTGTGTTTAATTAAACCAAAGCATGATAATTCAATCAAAGAAAAGAGGACAAAAATGAACATCGTAGTACTTGCCGGAGGGCTCAGCACAGAGAGAGATGTTTCCTTCAAGACAGGAAGCATGGTAGCTAAGGCACTCAAAGAGAACGGCCACAAAGTTATATTATTGGATGTATTTATGGGATATAGTGACAGGGAGGAGGACCTGACAGGTATATTTGACCGCGCGGATGAGATAAGCGTACAGGTCAGCGATATTCCGACAGAGGCACCTGACCTCGCAAAGGTAAAGGCTTCCAGAAAGGACCAGTCACCTTGCTTCTTCGGACCAAATGTCATCAAAATGTGTCAGATGGCTGACATTGTTTTCATGGCACTTCACGGAGAAAACGGAGAGAACGGAAAGATACAGGCAGCATTTGACCTCTTCGGTGTCAAATATACAGGCAGCGATTATTTAAGCTCAGCCATCGCCATGAACAAGGAGACATCAAAACAGTTCTTCCTTGCAAACGGTATCCCTACTCCAAGGGGCATTTCCATGACCAGAGCGACCAGACAGGACGATATCACAAAGCTTGACCTGACACTTCCATGCGTGGTAAAGCCATGCTGCGGCGGTTCAAGCATCGGTGTCACCATCGTTAGGGATGCGGCAGAGTTCAAGGCGGCACTTGACGATGCCTTCAAGTGGGAAAATGAGCTGATTATCGAGGAATTTGTGCAGGGCAGGGAGTTCTCTGTCGGCGTTATCGAGGGCAAGGCTCTTCCTATTATAGAGATTGCACCTAAGGAGGGCTTCTACGATTATAAGAATAAATACAAGGCGGGCAGTACAGTAGAGACATGTCCGGCCGAGCTTCCTGAGCAGGTGACAAAGGATATGCAGCACTATGCCGAGGAGGTTGCGCGCGTTATCGGGCTTGACACATATTCACGCTCAGACTTTTTGCTCAATGACAAAAATGAGATGTTCTGTCTCGAGGCAAACACACTGCCTGGCATGACTCCGACCAGTCTTCTGCCACAGGAGGCCGCGGTTATCGGTATGAGCTTTAATCAGCTCTGTGAGCATCTGATTGACATATCTTTGAAAAAATATGAGGTGTAGCATGTCGGATAAGTACATGAAGAATCTTACATTTGCAAATATCGCTAAGGCCTGTGAGGGCAGATACATAGGCGATGAGACACTGCTTGATACGACAATCACCGGCGCCGTCATAGACAGCAGACAGGTGAAGGAGGGCTATCTTTTTATCCCGATAAAGGGAGAAAGGGTGGACGGAAACAAATTCATTCCGACTGTGTTTGAGCAGGGGGCGGCAATTGTGCTCTCTGAGCATGAGCTGACGAATCCGGCAGGCCCATATGTGCTTGTTGAATCAACCACCGATGCCATGAAAAAGCTCGCGGCATTTTACAGAAAAAGCCTTGATATCAAGGTGGTGGGCATCACCGGAAGTGTCGGCAAGACCAGCACCAAGGAGATGATATCATCAGTTCTTGAGCAGAAATACAGCGTCCACAAGACCGCCGGCAATTTCAACAACGAGATAGGCCTGCCACTCACCATTTTCGGAATCAGGGAAAGCCATCAGGTAGCGGTGCTTGAGATGGGCATATCTGATTTTGGCGAGATGCACAGACTTTCTACTATGTCTTGCCCGGATGTCATGGTCATCACCAATATCGGCTATTGCCATCTGGAGTTTTTGGGTGACAGGGATGGTGTGCTTAAAGCAAAGACGGAGTGCTTTGAGCATATGATGCCGGATGCGGTCGCAGTGCTGAATGCAGATGACGACAAGCTGGCCACAGTGCAGACGGTAAATGGAAAGCCTGCCATATACTATGGCAAGGAATCAGCTTCGGGCGTTCATAAATCAGTATATACCACAAATATTGAAAACCTGGGCTTTGACGGCATGAAGGCTCATTTTGTCACTCCGGAGGGTGAGTTTGATGCACACATCCACATCCCGGGTGAGCACAATGTATACAATGCCATGGCGGCAGCAGCTGTCGGATTGCAGCTTGGCCTCACAATAGCTGAGATAAAGTCAGGAATCGAGAAAGCAGAGACAATCGCAGGCCGTACCAATTTCATCAAAACACATGTCATGACAGTGATAGATGACTGCTATAATGCAAACCCTGTATCCATGAAATCCTCTATCGAGGTGCTTTCACATGCAAAGGGCAGGACAATAGCAGTGCTAGGAGACATGGGCGAGCTTGGAAGCGATGAGAAAAAGCTGCACCATGAGGTAGGCGAAGCAGTTGGAGAGAATCATATCCATACACTTTTTGCCGCAGGAGAGCTTGCAAAGGAATATGCAGCCGGAGCCGCAGAGAAATCATCCGATGTAGATATCCACTATTTCGAGGATAGGGAGACCATGACACAGGAGCTTCTTTCATATGTGAAGGAGGGCGACACCATACTGGTGAAGGCATCACACTTCATGGAGTTTCCGAAGGTGGTCGAGGCTCTGAGTGAGTAAAATCAGGTAAGATCAATCGGAAAGAAATTAATTCGATATTTAATAATTGCGAGGAATGGATATTCTCCAAGCCTCATAATATTATAAAAGAAAGAGAGAAAAATAATGGTACAGAATCCAATCGTAACAATCACAATGGAAAACGGCGATGTGATCAAGGCGGAGCTTTATCCGGAAATCGCACCAAACACAGTAAACAACTTTATCAGCTTAATCAATCACAACTTCTATGACGGAGTATGCTTCCACCGTGTAATCAAGGGCTTTATGCTCCAGGGCGGAGATCCGGACGGAAACGGCACAGGCGGCCCTGGCTATGAAATCAAGGGCGAGTTCACACACAACGGCTTCAAAAATGACTTAAAGCACACAGCCGGTGTACTTTCAATGGCACGTACCATGATACCTGACTCAGCAGGCAGCCAGTTCTTCATCATGCATCAGGATGCATCACATCTCGATGGTGAGTATGCGGCATTCGGCAAGGTAATCGAGGGCATGGATGTGGTAAACAAGATCGCAGAGGTGCGCACAGACTACATGGACAAACCACTTGAGGCTCAGGTCATGAAGACAGTTACAGTTGAGACCTTCGGAGTGGACTATCCGGAGCCGGAGACAGTTTAATGATAATAATTATTGATGAGGCAAGCGCAAAACTTGCCTCTTTTTACTATCATGACGAGATATTCAAGCTGCAGTGGAGAAGTGTGGCAGGCAAGGCATCTATGTCAGAAGAGCTGCAAGAAAAACTGTATGTTGCACTACTGGGAAAATTGCTGGATGAGTTGCAGAAGAAACTGCCAGATGAGCAGCAGAATAATTTGTGTGTGTATGAAATAAAAAATAATTCAGGATATACAGAATCTGCAGATAACACCGCGAAAGCTAATACGGGAAATCTAAGAATACCGAAAGCTCCCACCGACTGCATCTGGATAGTCTCAAACCGGCAGCAGAAGCAAATAGCTGACTCACTCGGCATAGCATCAGTAGGAGAACCGCAGTGTGGCACGCGCTATGCAGTGGAAAGCCTTGCAGAATTAGACATTGAGTATCTGGAGCGGGTGCGCAGGCGGTATAATCACATCCCGTGGGATATTGGCGAGACAGACAGATGCCTGATACGTGAGCTTTCACTGTCAGACCTTCCGGCGCTCTATGAGCTTTATGACAAGCCCGGCATGACAGACTTTGTGGAACCGCTTTACGACTACGAGACAGAGCTTGAATACCAGAAAGCATACATAGAGAACATGTATGGCTTTTACGAGTATGGCATGTGGCTTGTATTTTCCAGGGAAACAGGTAAGCTGATAGGCAGGGCAGGGCTTGAGCATGATGAACTGGGCTATATGATAGCACCAAAATTTCAGAACCAAGGCTATGCCACGGAGGTGTGCCGCTTCATCATAGACTACGCGCGCGAAAACACAGACTTTGAAGAGCTTTACTGCCGGATAGATGAGAGAAATGAAGCATCGGTGCGCCTTGCCAAAAAGCTTGGATTTACAAATAGCGGGCATATGGATGATGATATAAACGCTTCTATATATAGAAAAAACATAAAAAACAATGAAAAACATTGAAAAATATGCAATTAGGCAATAAAATATAAACATAGTTTAACGATTTGGAGGACGAAAAAATGAAACAATATGCATATGGAGTAGATATAGGTGGAACAACTGTAAAGATAGGCTTTTTCGAGACCACAGGAAAGCTTGTCGACACATGGGAGATTCCTACACGCACAGAGAATTCCGGCGAGCTCATTCTGCCTGATATCGCAGCATCCATCAAGGAGAATAACGAGAAGCACGGCATCGAGATGGGTGACATCGAGGGCGTAGGCATGGGAGTGCCGGGACCTATAAAGGATGACGGAACAGTATTGAAGTGTGTCAACCTCGGCTGGGGCGTGTTCAACGTGGCACAGTCACTCTCAGTGCTGTGCGGCGGCATCAAGGTAAAGGCCGGAAACGATGCCAACGTAGCTGCACTCGGTGAGATGTGGCAGGGTGGCGGAAAGGGTCATCAGGACGTAGTCATGATCACACTCGGCACAGGCGTAGGCGGAGGAATCATCCGCGAGGGCAGAATCGTAGCCGGAGTAAACGGAGCAGGTGGAGAGATAGGACATATGCCTATGGTAGATGATGAGTCAGAGTGCTGTGGCTGCGGCAAGAAGGGCTGCTTAGAGCAGTATGCATCAGCAAACGGTCTCGTAAGAGTGGCAGAGAGATACATTGCAGCACACAGGGATGTGGCAACAAAGCTTGATTTAAATGCAGGCTTCACAGCAAAGGATGTATGCGATGCGGCAAAGGCTGGCGATGCAGCAGGCATTGCGGCAGTGGAGCAGTCTATGAAGCTTCTCGGCAAGGCAATGGCAGCAGTAGCATGCGTTATGGACCCTGAGGTATTTGTTGTAGGCGGAGGCCTCTCAAAGGCAGGCAGCATCATCATCGATACTGCGGCAAAGTACTATAAAGAGTATGCCTTCCATGCAAGCCGCGAGACTGAGATAAAGCTTGCCACACTCGGCAACTCAGCCGGCATGTATGGCGGAGTAAAGATGGTTATCGGCTAACATTGGATTGCAATTTTTAAAGAAATAAAATATAATGGCTACTAAAGATACACTACAATCGAGGTGAGACTATTGGCAGATTACTCAACAGAAGAATTAGAAAAAATAGCGGACAAATTTCGCTCAGATACCAGCGGCATAAGGGGAACAAAGGATTTTACGAGCCCAGAGGAGCTTTACGATGAGCTTAAAAAGGAAATCAAAAAGTACCATCCGTCGGATGATACGAGCCTTGTGGACAAAGCCTACAGGGTAGCTTATGATGCTCATAAGGGTCAGGCACGTAAGTCAGGAGAGCCTTATATCATACATCCGCTTTGTGTTGCCATAATACTCGCCGAGCTCGAGCTGGATAAGGAAACCATTGCAGCAGGACTGCTCCATGATGTGCTGGAGGACACCATCATGACCATGGATGAGATGCGTGCGGAGTTTGGAGACGATGTCGCACATCTGGTGGATGGTGTCACGAAGTTAAAGCACCTGCACCTGACAGACAGCACCAAGGATCCGAAGGACAAGAATGCGGACAGGCTTGAGATGCAGGCTGAGAATCTGCGCAAGATGTTTCTCGCCATGGCAAAGGATATCAGAGTCATCCTCATAAAGCTGGCAGACAGACTGCACAATATGCGTACACTCAAGTACCAGTCCAAGGAGGCACAGCAGCGTATCGCCAGAGAGACACAGGATATCTACTGTCCTATCGCGCAGCGACTTGGTATCAGCAAGATAAAGATAGAGCTCGAGGATCTTTGTATGAAGTACCTCTATCCGGATGCCTACTACGATCTGGTAGAGAAGGTAGCCCTCAGAAAGGCAGAGCGCGACACCTACATCCAGGGCCTGGTAAACGATGTCAAGAAGTATGTTACAGATGCCGGTATCAAGGCAGAGATATACGGCAGGGCAAAGCATTTCTTCAGTATATATAAGAAGATGGTCAATCAGGACAAGACTATAGACCAGATATATGACCTCTTTGCCATCAGAATTCTGGTGGATACCATACCGGATTGCTACGCAGTGCTGGGTATCATACATGAGAAGTATAAGCCTATACCGGGCCGTTTCAAGGACTATATTGCCATGCCGAAGCAGAATATGTACCAGTCGCTTCACACGACACTCATAGGCCCGAGCGGACAGCCGTTTGAGATACAGATACGTACCTATGAGATGCATCGTACAGCTGAGTACGGTATCGCAGCGCACTGGAAGTACAAGGAAGCAAACAACGGCAATGCCACTACCACCACTGTCACAGAGGAGGAGAAGCTCAGCTGGCTGCGCCAGATACTCGAGTGGCAGCAGGACATGTCGGATAATAAGGAGTTTATGACTTTATTAAAGAGTGATTTAAATTTATTCTCCGACAATGTATTTGCATTCACACCGTCCGGCGATGTAAAGAACCTGCCAAAGGGCTCCACACCTATAGACTTTGCCTACAGCATACACTCTGCGGTCGGCAACAAGATGGTCGGTGCCAAGGTAAACGGCAAGCTGGTGCCGATAGATTATGTCATCAAAAACGGTGACCAGATAGAGATAATCACCTCACAGAACTCCAAGGGACCAAGTCGTGACTGGCTCAAGGTCGTAAAGAGCACACAGGCCAAGAACAAGATCAACCAGTGGTTCAGAAGTGAGCTCAAGGAGGAGAATATACAGCACGGCAAGGATCTGATAGCAGCCTATGCAAAGGCAAAGGGCATCAACTTTGCTGAAATAAATAAGCCTGAGTATCAGGAGAAAATACGCCGCAAATACGGCTTCCACGACTGGAACTCATGCCTTGCAACCGTCGGCCACGGTGGACTCAAGGAGAGCCAGATAGTCAACAGGATGTACGACGAGTACAAGAAGGATCATGTGGTGCCGGTGACAGATGCAGATGTGCTTGGCAGCATCGCAGAAAAGCAGCAGGCGGCGGCAGGCATACAGCCCGAGCACAAGTCAAAGAGCGGCATTGTGGTACACGGACTCTATGACGTGGCTGTGCACTTCTCGAAGTGCTGCAATCCTGTTCCGGGAGATGAAATCGTGGGCTTTGTTACAAGAGGCCGAGGCATCTCAATCCACAGGACAGACTGTGTGAATATCATCAATCTGTCCAAGATAGAAAAGGACAGGCTCATAGAAGCAGAGTGGCAGGATACAGCCCTCATGGACAATGGTGCCGAGTATCAGGCAGACCTAAAGATATTCTGTCATGACAGGCCGGGACTGCTCGTAGATATCACAAAAATATTTACCGAGAAGGAAATCAATATCAGCGGTATCCAGTCCAAGACCAGCAAGCAGGGCATCGCTACAATCGAGGTATTTTTCAATATCAGAGGCAGGGACCAGATAAAGGTTCTAGTGGAGAAGCTCAGACAGATAGAAAGTGTAATAGACGTAGAGAGGACCACCGGCTAAATCCCGGTGGTTCTTGCGTGAAGCATAAAATATAAACATAAGGAGTACACTCATATGGTAAATATGAAGATAGACCACTTCGTAGTGGGACCGGTGCAGACCAACTGCTACTTTGTCACCAATATAAAGACAAAGGAAATGATAATAATAGACCCGGGCGCGTGTGCTAAACAGCTCGCCAAAAAGGTGGACGAATCAGGCGCAAAGCCTGTAGCGATACTGCTCACACACGGACACTTTGACCATGCTACAGATGCAAAGCCACTCGCAGACCGCTACGGCATCAAAATATATATCCATGAGGCAGACAGGGCCACACTCGATGACCCGCAGCTCAATGTCAGCTACATGATGGGCCAGTCAAAGACCTTTTATGCAGATGTATTTTTGAAGGATAAGCAGGAGCTTGACATCGCAGGCTTTCATATAGTAGTGCTTCACACACCGGGGCATACACCGGGAGGCTGCTGCTATTATTTCCCGTATGAGGACGTGATCTTTACAGGCGATTCACTGTTTTGCGGCTCAATCGGACGTACGGATTTCAAGGGCGGCAGCATGTCAGACCTCGTGCGCACGGTGAAGGAAAAAATCATGACACTGCCTGAGCATACAGAGGTGTACCCGGGCCACAATGACACAACAACCATAGAAAACGAGAGGATGTATAACCCTTACTTATGATAGTAGTAGTATTTAATAAACCGGATTTTGAATATGATGTGCACTCACTGCTCAAGGAATTCTTCCCGCAGGAGGATGTGCAGATGTACTATAGCTGCTCACCTGATGAGGTGGAGGGAAAAAATTTAGCCTGCACACACCACGAGATGACAGATGATGGCGTAAAGGAATTTGCGGATGCCTCACAGGTATTTAAGATAGACTATGTGGGCGATGAAATTGCGGTGGAGTGGACGCTGAATAGAGCCGGTGGAAATAATTCCATGACAGGGGATATGCAGCAAGCCGACGAAAGTGACATTAAAACAGCCGGAAAAAGTATCTGCACAAAAATATCCGTGACCGGCACAGACCGCAAGGAGACCAAAAACCGCCTCAAGCTCGCTCTGTATTCCATGATAGAAAAGGGCACAGGAAAGAGCCTTCCGTGGGGCACACTCTCAGGCATCAGACCGACCAAGATAGCCATGAAATGCATAGAGGACGGCATGAGCGATAAGGAAGCCTACGACTATCTGAAGGAAACCTACCTCGCAAGCGATGAGAAAATCGACCTCTCAATAGGCATAGCAAAGCGTGAGAAGGCACTGCTCGACAAGGTGGACTATGACAACGGCTACAGCCTGTATATAGGCATACCCTTCTGCCCGAGCACCTGTGCATACTGCTCGTTTACCTCATACCCGCTGGGTGTGTGGAAAAACCGCGTAGACGATTACCTAGACGCACTCGAGAAGGAGATAGACTACACGGCGCAGAAGTTCTACCACAAGAAGCTAAACTCCATCTACATAGGAGGCGGCACACCGACCACACTAAGCCCTGCACAGCTTGACAGGCTTATCAGAAAAATCAAATGCAGCTTTGATTTAAAGGACTGTCTGGAATTTACCGTGGAGGCAGGCAGACCGGACTCCATCACGAAAGAAAAGCTCATGGCACTGAAGAAAAACGGCATCAGCCGTATATCAGTCAATCCACAGACTATGAAGCAGCAGACACTTGATATAATAGGAAGACACCACACAGTAGACGATACTATACAAAGCTTCAAGCTCGCGCGTGAGCTGGGCTTTGACAATATAAATATGGACCTCATCATGGGGCTTCCGGAGGAGACGCTTGATGACGTAAGGCACACAATGGAGCTCGTAAAGGAGCTGGCACCTGACAATGTCACCATCCACTCACTCGCAGTAAAGCGAGCTGCAAGGCTCACCATCTTTAAGGACCGCTACAGCGATATGCAGATGGTCAACACTCAGGAGCATATGGATTTCTGCGCAGCATACTGTAAGCAGATGGGGCTTGAGCCATACTACCTCTACAGGCAGAAGGGCATGGCAGGCAACATGGAGAACGTGGGCTATGCGGCAAAGGGCAAGGCCGGCGTATACAACATACTTATCATGGAGGAAAAGCAGACCATCGTGGCCTGCGGAGCAGGCGCAAGCACCAAGCGCGTCTGGCCTATACCAAATCCGGATGGCACTCACCGAATTGACAGATGCGAGAATGTCAAGGATGTAGGGCAGTATATCGCAAGGATTGATGAGATGATTGAGAGGAAGATAAAGCTCTTTGAGGAAAAATAAGCAGTATGCCGTAGATATAATGTATAATTATGGAACTGATAATACTATACAGATTAGCGAATATGTCAAAAATTATAAAGAAAACCTAATATTCGTTGACAATGAATAAAAAAAGAGTGAAAATAGATTATTGAAAAGCCCGATTAGATACAAAAAAAGATACGCTAATCCGAATAAACATACAAAAAATAAAACAGGCTAAAAATATTCGGGGGGGGGTACAAAGGTACTGACGGTAGTCGTTGTTGAACTCGT
>ERZ791843.1226-NODE-1226-length-10830-cov-2.85624_pt1 | contig 10830 bp, 10 predicted proteins | sample MGYA00510290_ERZ791843 | MGnify/ENA primary metagenome ERZ791843 (study PRJEB30046, sample SAMN00715254) | human gut metagenome | study: EMG produced TPA metagenomics assembly of the A metagenome-wide association study of gut microbiota in type 2... | reverse complement strand
TATTGTAGGTGTATTCCTTCGTTCTGCATTGGAATCAACCTCCTTTTAAGAACTCTTATGTTTGAAGTTCTTGTTTGTTTGTGATTGTATATTAACACGCAGGTTATTATTTGTCAATACTTTTTTCAAATAAATTTTAATTATTTTCATTCTTTTCTATAAATTGTATATTTTATTATGAATATTCTGACATTTTATACTGGCAGCTGTTCTATCGTTTCATATGCCTGCATCAGCATTTCCTTTGTCACTGCATACGGATAATGGCGGATATCGGACATCTGCGGAATCCTGTCCATGGTTTCAAAGAACTGCTCCTCGGTAATGCCGATATCGGCAATGCGCACCGGAAGTCCCAGCTCTTTATTTAAGGCATAAATTTTTTCAAATTCCTCCTGTTGTCCGTCTACAAGCAGGGCATACAGTACACCGAATCCGACAACCTCGCCGTGCAGATGTTCTTTTTCAATGACCGGATACGCCGTCAGCGCATAAAAGCAGGCATGTGCCAGACCACTGTTGTAATCCGGTGTAAAGTCCCTTGTAAGGAAAATGGATACAATCGCTGTCGTAACCACAATCGCTAAAGCTACCTGCTCCAGTGCTTCGGTTGCAACACCCTTTTTATTATCCTCCAATGCCTGTCTGCCGTATTCAAGCATCGGTGTCAGGCACATTTTGGAAAATCCGACCTTCGTATAATGCGGCAGTTTTTCACCGCGTGAAGAAATCTCAGCTTCGTAATTTTTCGCATACGTGTCGCCGATACCCGCCCACAGATAACGGTACGGTGCGGCGGCAATAATCTGTGTATCGATAAATGCGTGAGCTGCCGGATGTGTAAAGAAATGTGGTTTGAAAAATGTGCCGTCTTCATGATACATAATTGAAACAGAAGTACATGCCGCACAGTTGGAAGCGATTGTCGGGAATGTAAACACCGGCTTTTCACACTCGATACACAGACATTTGCAGGTATCAATTGCCTTTCCACCGCCCACGGCAAACACCATATCGGCTTCTTGAAATGACGTCAGTGCGGCAAGGCGTTCTACTGCCTCATACGTGCAGTCTGTTCCGTAAATTTCTTTTCCGATAATATCCAGCCCGCCGTCCGCCGCATTTTTACTGATTTTGTCAAATGCCGCAGAAAGCGCCTTTTTACCGCCGATTACAAGCACCTTTGTGCCGTATGGTTTACAGATTTTTCCAATCTGGTTATAGACCTCTTTTCCTACAGAATAACTCGGTAAATGTAATTCATAATTTTCTAATTTCATAATTCTATCCTTTCCGCAGACATTTTCATGCCCGCAAAACACGTATCAGTTTTTTAATTTTCAGCTGCTTCGCTGCCCATGACCGGCTGTTTTTTCACGCAGCCTACAATCATATGGACAATAAACGGTATCACAATCACAATCAGCGTTGCATAACCGATATAAGAATAACCCGTCTTAACCAGCGGAATTAAGCCAAACTGTGTTGTGAATCCGACAAATGCAACACCCATTGCAAGGGATGCGCCTCTGCCTGCGTTTTGTGTCTTTTCCTTCATGGTCTTTCCTCTTTTCTTTTTGTTACAAACCGAAATAAAAAAAAGATTTCCGTTCCCTAAAGGAACAGAAATCTTTTCTGCACGCCACCTGTATGGAAATCTCACATACGGTCTTTCTATAGTCCGTCAAAACGGCGATTACTACAGTCAGACGATATGCTCTCATCATAACGGTTAGAGTTTCCGTCAGCTCCTACTATCATTTCAGGCTGCCCTCATAAGTCCATTCACATGAACCGGAAATACTGCTTTCTCACCACATGCAGTTCTCTGTAATCTCTTACGCTCATGCTACTACTCTTATTCAACGGTTTGTCTTTTTTATTTATTGCTGAGTTTAGCACATTGCTGTGTGAAATTCAATCTCTTTTTTACATTTTAAAATAATCAATGCTCTGTACAAGCTGTTCGGCAATCTGACGGAGCTGTTCGGCACTTTCATACACCTGTTTGAAAGTGCCTGCAACTGCTTCTGTTTCATCGTATGTCTTTTTTGTGCCTTCCATGTTGTTTCCTGCAATTTCAGAGAGCGCCGACACGGCTTCCACGACTTCACTGCGGGAGCTGTCAAGCCGCTGTGTACTGCTTTTAATCTGTCCGATACTCTGCATGGATTCCCCGATACCCGAAAGCACTTCTTCCACAATATTTTGGGTTGCCTGCATGCTTTCACTCTGATTCTGTAGAATCTGCTGCATCTGCTGCATATTTTCCACGGCTTTTGCAGAATCCTCCATAAGTACCTGCGTAGTTTCACCGATTTCACGGCTCGATTCGTTAGACTGGTCTGCCAGCTTTTTAATCTGATCAGCAACTACGGCAAAGCCCCTGCCGCTTTCTCCTGCCCTTGCCGCCTCAATTGAAGCATTCAGGCTTAACAGATTGGTTTCTTCCGCAATTGATGTAATCAGTGCTGTTGCTTCGTAAATTTTATTGACGGAGTCATTCGTTCTGTTTGTCTGCTCCTGTACTTCTTTAATCGTATGTTCCACTTCTCCATTAATTTTCATCAGCTTCATCAGCGTTTCTGCGGCTCTGCTGCCGGACTGCTGCATCTGCTGTGCATTTTCATCTAATATGCCGACCTCCTGCGCTGTCTGCGTTATATTTTCACCCATCAGCTTCATCTGCTCAGACGTATTCTTAGAGGTTTCTGCCTGCTGTGTGGAATTGTCCACAATCATTGCCACTGTATCTTTAACCTGTGTCATCGTGCCGTTGGTGGTGTCTGCTGCCATCCCCAGCACATCCGATGCCGTTGACAGATGCTTTGCATTTTCTGAAATTTCACGGATAACAGACTGCATGGCATCTCTGAGCGTAATCGTAACCTTTGACAACGCACCGATTTCGTCCTTTCTTGCAAGCAGCTTTTCATCTACCCATACTTTTAAGTTGCCCTGTGCCAGCTCCTCAACAACCTGGATGCTGCTTTGGATATTACTGCTCATAGACAATGCTATTTTCATGGCAAATGCAATACACACAAGCATAATCACAATCACCGCCATAACAATACTGCCAAGAATCCTGTTGATGACCGCATCTTTTTGCGCCTTATCCGTACCGACAAAGACCATGCCGATAATCTCGCTGTCCGAACCATTCTGATAAACCGGCATGTAATAGCCATAATTTATATTTCCTTCTAATGATACGTTTTCGCTGAAATATTCTTCGCCGTTTTGCAGAACCTTTGTAATAATCACATCGCCCGCCGGTGAACCTAAAATACGGTTTCCATCCGAGTCCGCAGCCGAAGTCATAATGCGTTCGTTTCCGTAGAAAAATGTCACATCCATATCCGTGTTCTTTTTGATACGGTCTACCAGACTTTCCGACTTGGAAATGTTATAGCTGCCCTTCCAGATATCGCCATTGCTGGTCTGTATGTAATCGCCCGTATTCTGGTCATATGCCGCCAGTGTCGCCGCCGCCGTGCCTTTTAACGCTTCCTCAATCTGGTTGATTAATGCACCTTTTACCGTGGTAAAGGTTAAAAAAATGGATACAATGCCTAAAAGCAGCACCGGTATAATGGTAATGGATAAAATTTTCTTTTTAATACTCATCTGTAATTCCCCCTATTCGACAACGTGAACGGTTTTAAAGTACCAGTTGATTTTGCCGGTAATCGTTGCGGCATCAAGTGTTTTACCCTGTTCGCCTACGGTTTCTCCCGTATTGGTTTCAATGACACCGTCAAACACACCGTTTTTGCCGGATACAATCTGCTGTTTGGCTTCGTCCACCTTCTGTTTGGTCCCTGCCGCACAAAAATCTGCCAGTTCCGTAATGCTGACCAGATTTTCATTCATGCCGCCGTAATAATTACTGCCGTCCCACGTTCCGTCCAGAACACTCTGTACCGCAGAGGTGTAATAAGCACTCCAGTTCCAGATAACACTACACAAACATGCATTTGGCGCATTTTTACTCATATCCGAATTGTAACCGATACTGTAAACGCCCCGTTCCTGCGCCAGTGTCTGCGGATAAAGCGTGTCACAGTGCTGTGTAATCACGTCACAGTTCATATCAAGCAATGTCGCTGCGGCGGCTTTTTCCGCTTCAGGACTGTACCAGCTGTTTGTTACCTTAACGTAAATCTGTGCATCCGGATTGACAGAATATACACCCAGTGCGAAAGCATCAATACCGCCCGTAACTTCTGAATTGGAAGAATCCATTGCGGCAACATAGCCGATTTTATTGGTTTTGGTGTTCACCCCTGCCACAATTCCGCTTAAATACCGCGGCTGATAGATTTTTCCGAAATAGTTGTTAAAATTTTTACCGTTGCTTAAATAGCCCGTGCCGTGTGAAAAATACACAGACGGATACTGTTCCGCCATTTCTGCGGTGGTCTGCATATAGCCCCAGCTTGTGGAAAATATGATATTACAGCCCGCATCAATACACTCCTGAATCGCAGTGCGTGTCTTTTGTGCATCACTGTCATCGACATTGATTTTGCGTATAATCTGGTCATCTGAAAGTCCGAGGTTTTGCTGCATCCCCTGAATCCCTAAATCATGTGTATAGGTATAGCCGCTTCCCTCTGCCGGATCAGACAAATGAATGACCCCGACTTTGATATTTTCTTTGGTAATGCCTGTGGTATTTTGTACCGATACGGTACTGTTATCAGAATAACCCTGATTGGTTGCATAATCGTCCGGCTTCTGTGCCTGACACCCTGCCAGCAGCAGACTGCACGCTGCTGCCGCAAAGATTCTGTAAAACGCTTTTGTACGCTTACAATACACTTTCTTATTCATATGAATCTCCCCTTTGTCACTACAATACACCTGTGGTTGCATATATATACTATAATTTATCATAAAAATAAGAATTTGTAACGCTTTATTTCGGATTTTTTTAGACTTTTTATATTTTTTTAATACGCACAAATAAGCGGACAAAAATAATTTTCTGCCCGCTTTGCTTTGTGTTTTAAATGGCATCTGCCGTCAATGCCGCATTCTGCGTATTAATAATGCTTAATATTTCCTCACGGATATGCATATATTCCTGTGTATATTTTGCACTTTCCTGATTTGTACCTACAATGTCGTAGGTAAAATCCGTATGAAATTCTTTGACAATCCGTCCCGGTCTTGAAGACATGACGATTACTCTTGTTGCCAGTGCCAGCGCTTCATCAACATCGTGTGTAATCAGGAAAATCGTATTGCCGGTCTTATTCCAGATTTCACGGATTAACGTCTGCATGTTCTGTCTGGTTAAGGCATCAAGCGCGCCAAACGGCTCATCCATGAGAATCATCTTCGGCTGGTTGACAAGCACCCTTGCAAGAGAGGCTCTCTGCTTCATGCCGCCGGATAATTCATACGGCTTCTGCTTTGCAAAATCCTTTAAGCCGACCAGCTCCAGATACTTTTTAACACCAGCTTCGCGCTCATCTTTTGGAACTTTACGCATTTTCGGTCCGTATTCCACATTTTGATAAATATTTAACCATGGATACAATGTCGGTGTCTGGAAAACAACCCCGCGGTCTGCAGACGGTCCTGTAATCGGCGTATCACCCATCATTGCCGTTCCTTCTGTCGGCTGATGAAATCCTGCTATGATTTTAAGCAGTGTACTCTTGCCACAGCCGGACGGGCCTAATACACAGATAAACTCACCCTTTTCAATTTCCAGATTGACATTTTCAAGTGCTGTCACACTTCCCTTTTCACTGGCGTATCTTAAATACGCATCTTTTATGGAAACGACCGTTTCCCTTTTGATTTCACTTGCCATAACCTTCACCTCTCTCTGCCTGTCTGACATTACTTACCCAATGCGGTTTCAATGTACTTCGGATTCACTGCCTTTTCAAATACGGACTTGTCCGGTACTTTTGTAATACTGCCCTGTGTCTTTAAAAATTCTGCCGTGTCGTAAAGGTTCTGTACCACAGCACCCTTTGCATTGCTTGTTCCAAGATACGTTGAGGAAATCTGTTCACTGCCTGTCAGCCATGTCGAACCGCTCATCTGGAATTTTGCATTGTCTTCTGTCAGTTCCATTGCTTCTGCAATCGTCTTGATTGCGGTGCTTTCATCGTTCTTATACATGGATACGGATTTATCAAGTGCCTTTACATAAGCGGCTACAATATCCGGGTGTGCTTCTGCAAACTTTGTACGGACCACTTCAACATTGGAGGTCATATATCCGGCTTTTGCAAGTTCACCGCTCGTTATTACAGTTTTCTTATTGGATAACTGGGATAATGTCGGCTCCCAGATATAAGCCGCATCAATATCGCCACTGTTCCATGAAGCGTAGATTTTATCCGGCTGCATATCCAGTACCGTTACATCCGATGCACTTAGTCCGGCATTTTCCATTGCCTTTAAAAGTGAGAAATGGGCTGTGGATGCAAACGGAACCGCCACCTTTTTACCCTTTAAATCCGCTACGGTATTAATCCCTGATGTGCCTGTTGCAACAAGGGATTCCACATCACCCAAAACTTCATGAATCCAGATTAATTCCACGCCTAAATCCTGTGCGATTGCAAGCGAAGCCGGACAAGAACCCTCCAGTCCAAAGTCAATACTTCCTGCCGCCAGGGCGGTGTTTACGTCTTTGCCGGAACTAAATTCCACGATTTCCACGCTGACGCTGTCACCCATTTCCTCCTGGAAATAATTCATTGCCTTTGCAATGCCTTCATCGTTTGGCATCTGCTGTGTACCGATTTTTACAATGGTTTTACCATCCGATGTCGTTGCTTCCTTTTTACTGCCGCAGCCCGTTAATGCAACAGACGCCGCAAGCATACCTGCCAGTGCCAGACTTACCAATCTCTTTACTCTCATAATGTTTTCTCCCTTCTTTAATCCCTGTTTTTTGCTTCTGTCATCTATTTTTATCAATCCTTGCCGCTCCACGGAACCAGCTTCTTTTCAAGGAATTTTAAAAGCCAGTCAATGAAAAGGCCCGTAAAGCCCATAACGAAAATACCGACAAAGATAATGTCATTTCTAAACCAGTTGCCCGCATCAACAACCATCCAGCCGATACCGGAAGATGCGGCTACCATTTCGGCGGCTACCAGTGTGGAATATGCTACACCAATAGCAGTTCTTAATCCCACAAAGATTTCGGCTGCACAGGAAGGTAAAATCACACTCCAGAACACCTGCATCCGGGTTGCGCCGACCGTATAGGCGGCATTGATATAATCTTCCTTAATTCTTGCGACTGCCGATACACATGCCACATAAATCGGTGCAAAGCAGGCTAAGAATAACAGTGCAATCTTTGAACTGTTACCAATGCCGAGTGCCAGTGTCAGCAGCGTGTAGTATGCCAGCGGCGGCAGTGGTCTGTAAAATTCAATAAACGGTTCAACAAATGCCTTGATTTTGGAACTGAAACCGCTTAAAAGTCCAAGCGGTACAGCCGTTACTACGGAAAGCAGGAAGGCTTTTAAAAGTCGTTCCATACTGGTTCCCAAATGCTGTAATAAGGTGTGTCCCTTATATCCTTGTGTTAAAACTTCTACAAATGAATCCCATGTGGCTTTCGGTGTCGGAATCAGCTTCGGGTCAACCAGTTCCAGCGCCGTTACCAGATACCATGCTGCAAAAAACAAAATGACTGCACAGACGGAAATAATCCGCTCTGTTGAAATTTTTTTCTTTTTCTTCATAATCCTTTCCCTTCCTTTTATAATGCTGTATAGACCAAAAGGAGCCTGACGGATTTATTCCTGTCAAGCCCCTTTGCTTCCTTGTTTTATATATTAAATTGTCATGACCTTTCCTTCTCTTACGCTGTAAGAGCTTTGCAAATCCACTGTAAAGATTCTGCCGTCACCGTGTTCTCCGGTGCAGTTGACTGCCATTAATTTATCAACGATAAGCTGTTCATCATCATTTTCTGCTTCTATAATAAACATCCGCTTATTATTTAATCCTGTTGTAATGACCGAACCGTCCATAAAGGTCCGTACCACTGCCTGTTTTCCTCTGCCGCTGACTCTCACGCATGTGAATCCCGGCTTTCCGATGTCAAGCAGTGCCTGTTTGGTTTCTGCCGTTTTGTTTGGCCGCACAATTGCGATAATTTCTACCATAACATTCCCTGCCTTTCTACAGTCCTTCTGTCTTTGAACTGATTGTATAGGCTTTCTTAATCGGTGTTACAAAAATTCGTCCGTCACCGAAATTGCCTTCGCCGGTTCTTGCCGTTCCGATAATCAAAGAACAAACCTTTTCTTCTACTTCATCGTCCACGACAATCATCAGCATTTCCTTCGGAAGCTCATCATAGAATACGGAGCCGACCTGTAAGCCCTTTTGCTTGCCTCGTCCATATACTTCGATTTTGGTTACTGCCGGATATCCTGCATCTGCCAGTGTCTTTAAGGTTTCGTCTACTTTCTCCGGTCTGATAATCGCCCGAATCATTACCATAATGCCCCTCCTTTTCTACCGCTTCCTGCGGTGCTGTGCTTTTGTTTGTTTGAATCTGATTGAAAGTTTAGCACCTCCTGTATCCATTCACAATGTCTTGAAAAACAAAGTTTTTTGTGCTGGCGCACAGGTCTTTGCTTTTTTTATAAAAATGTGGTAGTGTCTAGGAAAAAGTGTATGCATTAAAATACCTGCGGAAAGGAGTATCAATTATGAAGCTTCCCGGTTATTATACGTCCGGTCAGTTTGCCCATATGGCAGAAGTATCAGTACGGACAATCCGCTATTACGACCAGCAGAATATTTTAAAACCTTCCTATATAAATGAAGCCGGTGCGCGTTTTTATACTGATGAGGACTTTGTGCGGCTTCAGCAGATTCTGCTGTTAAAATATCTGGGTTTTTCTCTGGAAGATATCCGTGAAATGACAATTAACGATACCGATTATCACCTGATGCAGAATGCCTTAAATCTTCAATTAAAACTGATTGACGATAAAATTGAGCAGATGCAGCTTGTCAAACAGGCAATTCAGGATACTTCCCATGCAATTGAGCAGAACCACACGGTCAACTGGAGTCAGATGCTGCACCTGATTCACCTGACCGGCATGGAAAAAAGTTTAAAAACACAATATCAGAATGCCAGTAATATCTCGGCACGGATTCGTCTGCATGAAATGTATTCCAAAAACCAGATGGGGTGGTTTCCATGGGTTTACCACAACTGTAAAATCACAGACGGTATGCGCATTTTAGAAATCGGCTGCGGGGACGGAACGCTTTGGGGTGAAAATATGGCAAAACTCCCGCAAAATATTTCCGTTGTCTTATCCGATATTTCGGAAGGCATGCTGCGTGATGTCAGAAGGCGCATTGGCAATGATTCCCGCTTTGCTTTTCAGGCATTTGACTGCCACCGGATTCCATTCGCCTCAGACAGCTTTGACCTTGTGATTGCCAATCATGTACTGTTTTACTGTGATGATATTGCAAAAGTCTGCCGTGAAGTATCCCGCGTATTAATTCCCGGCGGGACGTTTCTTTGCAGTACCTACGGTGCTTCCCATATGCAGGAAATCACGGCACTCGTCCAGGAATTTGACAGCCGTATCCAGTTATCCGGTGATGCCCTGTATGCAAGGTTTGGGCTTGAAAACGGCGCAGAACTCCTTGCACCGTATTTTTCAGAAATTTCAACACAGCTCTATGACGATGCCTTATATGTCACAGATGCGGCACCGCTGATTGAATATATTCTTTCCTGCCATGGCAACCAAAACCAGTATCTGTTAGAACGTTATCAGGATTTCCGCCGCTTTGTGGAAAAAAAGACGCTCAAAGGATTTCATATTACAAAATCGGCAGGGCTTTTTATCTGCCGGAATAAAATATAGAAATTCTTTCATAAAATTTTCCGGAAAAGGCTTGAAGGTGACGTAACGTCATCTTTTATACTGGGTATATTGACAAAATTTATATGCCTGATTTTAGAACAAAGCGTTTACTGTTTCTACAAAAGACTGGAGGTTTTATGAAAGGAATTATTTTAGCAGGCGGTTCAGGCACACGTCTTTATCCGCTGACAATGGTCACTTCAAAACAACTGCTGCCGGTTTACGATAAGCCGATGATTTACTATCCGCTGTCCGTACTCATGAATGCCGGCATCCGCGACATTTTAATTATTTCAACACCACAGGATTTACCGCGTTTTCAGGAACTGCTGCGCGACGGCAGCCAGTTTGGTGTCCGCTTATCTTACAAAGAACAGCCAAGCCCGGACGGACTGGCACAGGCATTTATTATCGGTGAAGAATTTATCGGTGATGACAGTGTTGCCATGGTACTCGGCGATAACATTTTTGCCGGACACGGTTTAAAGAAACGTTTAAAAGCCGCGATTGAAAATGCCGAAAGCGGCAGAGGTGCCACTGTTTTTGGCTACTACGTAGACGACCCGGAGCGGTTCGGTATTGTAGAATTTGACAAAAATGGCAAAGCTGTATCTATTGAGGAAAAACCGTCAAAGCCAAAGAGCAATTACTGTGTTACCGGTCTGTATTTTTATGACAACCGTGTTGTGGAATACGCTAAAAATTTAAAACCAAGTGCGCGCGGCGAGCTTGAAATTACAGATTTAAACCGCATATACCTGGAAGAAAACCAGTTAAATGTCGAGCTTTTAGGACAAGGCTTTACATGGCTGGATACCGGAACACACGAAAGCCTTGTCGAAGCTACCAATTTTGTAAAAACAATTGAACAGCACCAGCACAGAAAGATTGCCTGCCTTGAAGAAATCGCTTATTTAAACGGCTGGATTTCAAA
>ERZ791843.1218-NODE-1218-length-10871-cov-52.5349_pt1 | contig 10871 bp, 9 predicted proteins | sample MGYA00510290_ERZ791843 | MGnify/ENA primary metagenome ERZ791843 (study PRJEB30046, sample SAMN00715254) | human gut metagenome | study: EMG produced TPA metagenomics assembly of the A metagenome-wide association study of gut microbiota in type 2... | reverse complement strand
TTTACGGCTTCGCCGAAGATTTCAGGCTTTCGCAGAACTTTACCGTCAGCAGAGAGGTAACACCAGCTGCGGAGCAGCAAATCGGAGAAGTGAGAAAAATGCGTTTAGCGAAGCGGCTAGCATTTTTCCACTTCGACTTCCCCTTCGGGGTCTGAAAGGGGCGAGCAGCCCCTTTCTCGTGGATCCAGCGCGTCGAAATCGCTGGTGCTTTTCTGGTTCTCTTTTGGCACGCAAAAGAGAACGTAGCTTAAAGGAAGAAGAACCTTCCCTCTATCAAAGGAGAACCAAAATGAAAGTCTTTGATCTACATTGTGACACCCTGAGTGAGCTGCGCTACGCCGAAAAGGCGGGTACGCCCAAGAGCTTTGCGCAGAATGATCTGCACATCGACCTGCAGAAACTGAAAAAGGGCGACTATATGCTGCAGTGCTTCGCCGCCTTTGTCAATCTGGGCGACAAGACCCCCGGTGCCGACCCGCTGGTGACGGCGCTGGAAGAAATCGACGTCTTCAAACGCATCATGGAAAAATACCCGGAGGATATTGCTCCGGTGTATCAACCCTCTGACATCCGCAAGAACGCCGCCGAGGGCAAGATCAGCGGAATGCTCACCATCGAAGAAGGCGGCTGCTGCAAGGGCAGCATCGGCGTGCTGCGCCGGATGTACGAGCTGGGCGTCCGCATGATGACCCTGACCTGGAACCACGAGAACGAGCTTGCCAGCCCCAACGTCGTCCCCGGCGGGGGCCACAACATCTGGCCCTGCGCCCCCAACACCGAGACGGGCTTGAAGGAGAAGGGCTTCGAGTTCCTGGCTGAGATGGAGCGTCTGCACATCATCGCAGACGTGAGCCACCTGTCCGACAAGGGCTTCTGGGACATTGTGGAGCACTCCACCCGCCCCTTTGCGGCCAGCCACTCCAACTGCCGCGCCCTCGCGCCCCACTGCCGCAACCTCACCGACGAGATGATCCGCGCCCTCGCCAACAAGGGCGGCCTCGTGGGTCTGAACTACTGCAGCGGCTTCCTCGACAACCAGCCCGAAGAAAAGCTCTGCCGCAGCACCACGGCCCTGATGGCAAAGCACGCGGCCCACTTCAAGCAGGTGGGCGGCATTGAGATCATCGGTCTGGGCAGTGACTTCGACGGCATCGGCGGCAAGCTGGAAATGGACGACTGCTCCAAGCTCCCGCTGCTGGCCGATGCACTCCGCCGCGAGGGCTTCACCGAGGACGAGGTAGAGGCCATTTTCTACCGCAACGCCCGGCGGTTCTTCGAAGAAAACCTCTAAATAATGTATAAAACGACAGGGAGATTCCAAAATGGATAAAAACATGACGCTGGAAAAGCGTATTGCCGCCGAGCTGTATTCCTATCAGGGCAAGATGAGCGTCTTTGTGGACGACCTACACGGCCACACGGTCGAGATCGGTGCTGACGAGGAATTTGAGACGGCTTCCACCATCAAGGCATATATCCTCGCAGCCCTGTATCTGCAGGCCAGCCGGGGCAAAGCCAGCCTCGAGGAAAAAATCACCTACAAGCCCGAGCACTTTGTGGACGGTTCCGGTATGCTCCGGGCGCTGGGCGTGGGCGCAAGTCTGAAAGTTAAAGACGCTGCCACCATGATGATCATCTGCTCCGACAACATCGCCACCAACATGGTCATCGACTATCTGGGGCTGGACACCATCAACGCCTGCATCCGGGAGATGGGCTTTGCACACACCGTCCTGCACAACCCGCTCCACTTTGATCTTTACAACGACCTCGGCACCACGACGCCCCGGGACTACGCCTCGCTGTTTGCGCAGGTGGCAAAGGGGACGCTCGTCAGCGCTGAGGCCAGCGCCGAGATGCTGGCCATCTTCCGTCAGCAGCACTACAATACCATGCTGACCCACGACTTCCCTCAGTTCTATCTCGACTGCGAGGAGACCGGCGAGCCGGAGCTCATCTGGGTGGCCAGCAAGAGCGGCAGCATGAACGCCTGCCGCAACGACGGCGGCATCGTCCACACCCCCTACGGCGAGTATGTCATCGTCCTGATGAACAAGGACTTCCACGACATCATCGAGTACAATGACCATCCCTCCATGGTCTACGGCGCCCGGGTGTCCCGGATGATACTCGACCAGATTTTGGCCTGCGAGGGTGAGCTGTACAAGTAAAATCGTGGAAGAAATAGGAATATTAAGGGGAATTATAACAATGGGTATTCAAATCAGCCTGCCGATGATGGCATTTCTGGTGTTCATGACCGGCTTTGCGGGCTTTGTGGATTCGGCAGCGGGCGGCGGCGGACTCATCAGTCTGCCGGCCTATCTCTTCGCGGGCCTGCCGCCTCACTATACTTACGCCACCAACAAATTCAGCGCCGCCTGCGGCACGACGTTCGCCACGGCCAGCTTCTTCAAGAACGGCGCGATGAACATCAAGGTGGGCATCCTCGCCGCCATCGGCAGCTTTGCAGGCAGTGCCTTGGGCGCACACATCGTCCTGATGCTCAGCGATGAGGTGCTGCAGATGATGATGTTCATCATCCTGCCCATCGCGGCGGTCATCATCCTGTGGCAGCGCAACCTCCCGGACGAGAACCGGGATGACGGCACCCTGAATTTGAAAAAGGCCCTGCTGGCCCTGGGCATCGGCTTTGGCATCGGTCTGTACGACGGCATGGTGGGGCCAGGCACCGGGACCTTTGCCATCATCGCTTTCACCAGCCTGATGGGCTTCGACCTGCGCACCGCCAACGGCAACGCCAAGGTGCTCAACCTCGCCAGCAACTACGCCAGCCTCTTCACCTATCTGAGCAGCGGGCTGGTGGTCTTTCCGGTGGGCATCCCCTGCGCCATCAGCAACATCGTCGGCAACATCATCGGCTCTCACTTCGCCCTGAGAAAGGGCGCAAAGTTCATCCGCCCCATGATGCTCGTGGTGCTGGTGCTCCTGCTGGGCAAGCTCATCACGGATATGCTGTAAATAAAAACGAAAAGAGGCTGCTGTGCGTCTGCACAGCAGCCTTTTTTCATATCCTATCAGTCGATGACCAGCCCGTTATCAAAGAAGGCCAGACCAAACGCACCGGGACCGGCGTGGGTGCCGATGACGCAGCCAATCTGGCGCACCAGCGGCTCGGAAAGGCCGAGATTGTCCACCAGATAGGTCTGGATGGGGTTCACCTCGCGGGTGCTGATGGTGTAACCGGCCAGAGAGGGGAAACGGGGATTGACGCCGCCCAGCTCCTCGATCTTTTTGAAGAGGGCGACGTATGCGCCGGGCAGACCCCGGGCCTTGCCGGCCATGGCGACTTTGCCCTCCTTGATGGTGATGAGGGGCTTGATGCCCAGCATCCCGCCGGCCACGGCGACGGCGGCGGGCAGACGGCCGCCCTTGCGCAGATACTTCAGGTCGTCGATGGCGGCGACGAGGTGCAGGTGCTCCTTGGCGTGCTCGAGGGTGGCGGCGATCTGGACGGCAGACTTGCCTTCATCCCGCAGGTGTGCGGCCAGACGCACCAGCAGACCCTCGCCGAGGCAGACATTGGTGCTGTCCACGAAGAGGACGTTGTCCACGTTGGCCAGGTCTGCGGCCAGCTTCGCACACTGATAGGTGCCGGACAGCTCATGGGACAGGAAGATGCCCACGACCTCGTCTCCGGCGGCGGCGGCCTCGGCGTAGAACTTTTCGAACAGCTCAGGGCTGGGCTGGCTGGTGGTGGGCAGCTTTTTGCAGCCGGCCATGTGCTCGTAGTACTCGCTGGGGGTCAGGTCCACGCCGTCCCGGATGACGGTGCCGTCCTCGAGGGTGACGTTGAGGGGGATGACGTCCACACCCAGCTGCGCGGCCTCGGCGGGCAGGATGTCGGATGCGGAATCGGTAAGAATGCGTATCATATAGTTCGTACCTCCATGGGTGCGTTCATCGTGTGTCTTTGGTAAAACGACAAATCCATAAAAAAGTCGTACAAAGTATACCAGAACGCCGGGCGGTATGTCAATCTTTTGAGTGAAATTTCTTCGAATGAACGAAAAACTGCTTGCAAAACGGGGCGGCAGTATGGTACAATGTCCGCCGACAGGGGGGTGCGCCGTGAAAAGACTGATAAGGGAAACGGAAAAGCCGTCTTTTCCGGCTCAGTGCCGGGTCCTGGCCGAGGCGGCGGTGCTCTGGGCGCTGCTGGCGGTGGGAGCACAGCTGCTGCTCCCGGCGGAAAAGACGGCTCTGCCCGAGGGCGCGGCCCTCGCGTGGGCTGCGCTGCGCATCTGCCTTGTGACCCCTCTGGCGGAAGAGCTTGCCTTTCGGGGCGGGGCGCTCTATCTTTTGCAGCCGCTGGGCGGCGCGGGGGCTGTGGTGGTGCAGGCGGTGCTTTTTGCGGCTCTGCACGGCAGCTGGACGGCCCGGGCCTATGCGCTGGGCATGGGGCTCATCTTCGGCTGGGCGACCCGGAAAGCGAAGAGCGTATGGCCCGGCAGCGCGTTACATATTATAAATAACTGCCTCGTGTTTGCCGCACGGCTGGCAGAAAGGGGAATGGGATGACCGATTTTGAGCTGATGGGCGCGGCGCTGGAAGAGGCCCGGAAGGCCGCTGCGCTGGGCGAAGTGCCGGTGGGCGCGGTCGTGGCGAAGGACGGAGAGATCATCTCTGCCGCCCACAACACCCGCGAGACGGAGAAAAACGCCCTCCACCACGCGGAGCTGCTGGCCATCGACGCGGCCTGCAAAAAGCTGGGCGGCTGGCGGCTGTGGCAGTGTGAGCTGTTCGTGACGCTGGAGCCCTGCCCCATGTGCAGCGGCGCCATCATCAACAGCCGCATCAAGCGGGTGGTGTACGGTGCCGCCGACGTCAAGGCGGGCTGCTGCGGCTCGGTGACAGACCTCTTCGCCCAGCCCTTCAACCATCACCCCGTCATCGAGAAGGGACTGCGGGCCGATGAGGCACAGCAGCTTTTGCAGGAATTTTTCGTTTCACTGCGGGTCAGGCGGGCCGCAAAGCCCCGCTGGAAGCCGCCCGTGAACCCCTGAATCTGTGAAAAAAGTGGGAACTGCGTGAAAAAATCACCGGTGACCACTTTATTTTTTCGCCCGATTGTGCTATATTATTCAATGGAAACTTGTCGAAACCACACAAATGCCGCCGGGCGCGCCGCAGAGCCGGCCTAGACCGGAAAAAGTGAGCAGAGCGCAGCTCCGGCGGGGTGGGGGAAGCTGTTTCCTTTCCCGCCGCAGAGGCTTTGACACGAAGAGGCGCTGCGGCCGAAAATAGTGGACAGGAGGGTTTGACTCTTGTACAACGACGAATTTGAGCTGACATTTGACCTTGCAGACGCCGGGCCGAAGAACGAACAGCGCAGGCCGACCCTGCCCGAGCCGGAAGAAGCGGCTGTGGCCGCACCGCCGGTGCAGGAAACGAGGGAAACGCCGGTCAGCGCTGCGCCGGAGAACACACCGGCACCGGAACGCGAGCCGGAACCTGCGGCAGAGCCCCAGAGCACTGCCCCGGCGGCGAAGGACCGCACCGTCCTCATCTCGGGCGGCGACCGGGGCATCGGCGCAGCAGCAGCCCGCGCATTCTACGCGGCGGGCTACCGGGTGGCGGTGTTCTACCACACCAACGCCGAGGCCGCCGCAGCCCTGCAAAAAGAGCTGCCGGGCGTACTGGCCATCCAGTGTGACGTGGCCAGCCGGGCCAGCTGTGAGCTGGCCTTCCGCGCCGCCGAGCAGGCGCTGGGCCGGGTGGATGTGCTGGTGAGCAACGCGGGCATCGCCCAGCAGAAGCTGTTCACCGACATCACGCCGGAAGAGTGGCAGCGGATGCTGGACGTCAACCTGACCGGTGCGTTCAACCTCTGCCAGCTGGCCCTGCCCGGGATGATACGCCGCAAAGCGGGCCGTATCCTCACCGTGAGCAGCATGTGGGGCCAGACCGGCGGCAGCTGCGAGGTACACTATTCCGCCGCCAAGGCGGGCCTCATCGGCCTGACCAAGGCGCTGGCAAAAGAAGAAGGTCCCAGCGGCATCACCGTGAACTGTGTGGCCCCCGGCGTCATCGACACCGATATGATGGCCTCGTTCACTGCTGAGGACAAGGCGGCGCTGGCCGAAGAGACCCCTGTGGGCCGTCTCGGCACCGCCGAAGAGGTGGCAAAGCTTCTGCTGTACCTCGCCGGAGAAGACGCCGGCTACATCACCGGCCAGGTGTTCGGCGTCAACGGAGGTCTTGTGATCTAAGAAGGCAAGGCCGAAACTATGAGACAAGTTCACTTGCGGGGCGCTTCCCCCGCGGTGAGAAGGAGAGAGCGAAATGGGCATGACTTTGAAGGAACTGTTGACGAAAGGCGAAGGCACCCTGTCGGCACAGGAGGCCAAAACTTTGGCTGCACAGTGCAGGATGGATGTGGAAACGCTCTATACGCTCCTTGAAGAGCGCGGCATCAAGATCATCGAGGATGAGGCCGACGCCGATGTGAATCTGGACGTGGACAGCATCATCGCCGAGGTGGAAAACGCCGAGAACAACAGCGACGAGCTGGGTCTGGGCGGCGAGGACGAGGAAGAAGCCGCCGAGGAGAACCCCGCCGACCTGAAGGCTGCGATGGATGAGCTGCTGGACGACCCCGTCAAGAACTACCTCAAGCAGATCGGCCAGATCCCTCTGCTGAGCGCGGAGCAGGAAGTTGACCTGAGCAAGCGCATCCACGCCGGCGCCGAGGCTGCCCATATCCTGCAGGCCGACCGCCAGAAGTACGGTGCGCCCGAGTACATCAAGAAGAACAGCGCCCGCTTCTCGTTCGAGGAGGACGAGAACAGCCGCAGCTACACCGAGGACATCGACGAAGAGGGCAGCGAGAAGCCCAGCGTGGACGCGGAGGAAAAGGCCGCGGAGGAAGAGGCCATGGAGGCTGTGGAGAACGGCCCCCTGACCGAGGAGCGCCGTCAGGAGCTGCTGAAGACCCGCCGCGACGGCCTGAACGCCCGCCGCAGCCTGAGCGAAGCGAACCTCCGTCTGGTGGTCTCCATCGCCAAGAAGCACGTGGGCCACAATCTGGCCTTCCTCGACCTCATCCAGGAGGGCAACATCGGCCTCATCAAGGCGGCTGAGAAGTTCGACTGCGACCGCGGCTTCCGCTTCTCCACCTACGCCACCTGGTGGATCCGTCAGGCCATCACCCGCGCCATCGCCGACCAGGCCCGCACCATCCGCATCCCGGTGCACATGGTCGAGACCATCAACCGGATGCGTCAGGCCACCAACCAGCTGGTCTACCAGAACGGCCACGAGCCCACCCCGGAAGAGCTGGCAAAGGCCATGGACATGAGCGTGGAGCGTGTGCGTGAGATCCAGCGGATGGCACAGGAGCCCGCCAGCCTGGAAAGCCCCGTGGGCGAGGAAGAGGATTCCTCTCTGGGCGATTTCGTCGCCGACGAGAACGCCGAGGCTCCCGGCAAGGCTGCTGACCGTGCCATGGTGGCCCAGCAGATCAATCAGGCCCTCAAGAGCCTGACCCCCCGTGAAGAGAAGGTCATCCGTCTCCGCTTTGGTCTGGACGATGGCCGTCCCCGCACGCTGGAAGAGGTGGGCCGCGACTTCGGCGTCACCCGTGAGCGCGTCCGCCAGATCGAGGCAAAGGCGATCCGCAAGCTGCACAGCCGCAAGTGCCTGGCTCTGCTGAACGGCCTCATCGAGTAATAGTTTCAACAATGCAGACGGCTGCCGTGGAAAAACGGCAGCCGTTTTTCTGCATCCGGGCAGAAAAACGCAAAATGCCAGATTTTTTTGCAAAAAACGCTTGCAATGCGGCAGAGTTTATGGTATTATAATTGAGCTGTGAGTGTGCTGCTATAGCTCAGTTGGTAGAGCGCATCCTTGGTAAGGATGAGGTCTCCAGTTCGAATCTGGATAGCAGCTCCAGCTCAGAACACCCTGAAGCCATCAAGGCTTCGGGGTGTTTTTTTGCTTGCTCCGGCCGGTTGGGGCAGGGGCGGCAAACGCACGAGCGTGATATTTTAGCCGGGATACATGGACGATAACGCTGGCGGCCTGCACAAAAGGTGCGGGCCAACGGCGTTTTTTGTCATTTTTGCTAAAAAAAGTGGGGCAAGATTGTTCAACCGTCATATTGCACAGGCGGTAGGGGGGGGGGGTATAATAAATTTGGCAGAAAAGCCACAAAATACAAAACGGGAGGTAAAAATCATGCGAAGAAAAAAATTGCTCCGGCAAGTCGCGGCGGCGGCCGTGGCCCTGAGCATGGCGGTATCCCTTTCCGCCCCGGCATTTGCGGCCGAGTTTGATCTTGCCAACGGCGGCCTTGTGATCAAGGCGGATGAAAGCGGCATCACCGTGACGCAGGGCAACGGAGCGGCGTCTAAGATCGACGACAATGATGAGATCGTGATTACCGGCAGCTATAGCTCCGCTAATGGAGCTACGCAGACCGCTGAGGAGAACCGGCAGGAAGAAAACCAGCCTGTGACTCTGGCCAAGGCTCCGGCTAAGGAGGAGACCTCGGAGGAGACCTCGGGGACAGAGAACGCCCCCGCTGCTGAGAAAAAGCAGGAGCAGAAGGATACCGAAGCTCCGGCTGACCCTGAGCAGAAGACCGAGACCGAAAATAAGGATAACAACAGCGACCCTGCTGACGAGGAAAAGAAGGAGCAGAATGCCCCTGCAAACGGGGAGCTGAATGCTTCCGCTGGCGAGGGGCAGGAGTCCAAAGCAGAGGACGAGGGACAGCCCAAGCCAGAGGCCAATGCCTCTGCTGAGGCTACTGCCAGCGCCTCTGACGACGCCTCCAATGGGCCTCGCAAGGCTTCGGCTTATGAGGACCGCATGAGCTGGCAGGAGGAGCAAGACAGCTATAAACCGGGAGCGCGCACCGGTATTGTCCAGATCATCAACAATACCGTCAAGAAGATCAAGGTGTCGCTGAGCAATGCGCATATCGATCTGCCGACTGCGGCAGATACCTCGGCTCGTGGCATGGCGGCCATTGATGTGCAGGGCACCGGTAATGTAGAGCTCAAGTTTTCGGGCGATAACACCCTGACGGGCTCGGGCGGGAGCGCCGGTATCCAGAAAAACGATGAAGACCCGTATGGTAAAGACAATACCGGCACGCTCACCATTACCGCAGACAGCCGGAGCGATACCCTCAATGTAAAGGTCGATGAATGGGCCTTGGGGAATGATAACCAGGGCGCCGCCATCGGTGGACGAGGAAGAAAAACCTATGAAAATTACGGCGGCTATGGCACGAAGAACATTGTGATCGAGGGCAACGGCACCGTCAACACGAATGCCCAGATCGGCAGCGGCTATCGAGGCGGCGCAGCTACCGGCATTGTGATCCGGGGAAACGCTGTGGTCAATGTGGGAAAATTTGGCATCGGCGGATGTGGGTTTTCTCCTTGGGATACAGAAAAACCCGGTGAAACGGACGTTACCATCACCGGAAACGCCAAGGTGACTGTTCAAAACGGAACCATTGGCAGTGGTGTACGCAGAGAACAATTGTGCGGCGACGCTAAGATCAACATCTCCGGCAACGCTGAGGTAAATGTTTTTGGCGGCGACAACGCAGCAACCATTGGCAGCGGTGAAGGCGGCGATGCGAATGTTACGATTACCGGCAACGCCAAGGTGACGGCTGAGCAGGTGAGTGACTGGTACGGCGGCGGCGCAGGCATCGGCGGCGGCGCAAATGGCAAGGGCCATGTGACCATTGGCGGCAAAGCGCAGGTCCAGGCCACCGGCAGTGCCGAGAAGGACGATTACAGCAGAGCCTATGGCGCGGGCGCTGCCATTGGTGATGGCGGAACGGCTGGTGAGAGCGGTAGTACCGTCCAGAACGGCAAGAATCAATTTACCATTGCCAACGACATCGAGGACAATGCGGAAATAAAAATGACCAATAAAGGCAATGACAGCTCGAACACGGTGACCCAAACACGCCGGAACGGCGAATGGGTGACCAGCGGGGAGCAGACCCCGGAAAAGTGCGATCATTCGAATCCTTTCGTCGAGATCACCGTTGCCCCCACCTGCACGGAAAGCGGCTACACGGTAAGCAAGTGCACCCGCTGCGGCAAGGAGACCGGTGAGCATACCAACATTGTTGCCCCTCTGGGCCACGAGTACAAGAACGGCGTCTGCATCCGCTGCGGCGCACCGGAGCCTCAGGAGAACGGCGGCTCGTCCTCTGCGGCCCCCAACTACACCGTGACCGGTGCAGAGACCTACGAGACCTCTGTGGTGGATGGCCGGTACATCATTGCGGTACCCTCTGAGGATGCCGCCCTCAACGCTGTGCTGGGCGACCTGCGGGCCATCAAGGCACAGGGTGCCGATGTGGTGGTGTTCCGCACCCGGAGCCGGGAGTCCAGCCTTGTCATCGACGAGATGCTGGCCATGGGTACCGACGTTACCCCCTTTGTGCTTACCCACAACGGCGGCGAGGCTCAGCTCACCATCAACGGCGCAGCTCATAACGAGCTGATCCACTGACTTACCCCGGCGGGGCGTACCGCATCGCCCTGCTTCCTCCATATTGCAAAGCCCCCCGGCACGTCCGCATGGTGCCGGGGGGCCTTTTTGCGCAGCAAAAAGAAAACCGGGTGGTAAAAATGACCGGAAATACAAAAAAACCACCTGAACCGCAAGGATTCAAGTAGTTTTTCTCGATGGAGCTGCTATCCAGATTCGAACTGGAGACCTCATCCTTACCAAGGATGCGCTCTACCAACTGAGCTATAGCAGCAAATGGCGACCCGGATCGGGCTCGAACCGACGACCCCCAGCGTGACAGGCTGGTGCTCTAACCAACTGAGCTACCGGGCCATGATCGCTCAAGTGCATCGTTTCTGGCG
>ERZ791843.1205-NODE-1205-length-10961-cov-4.33725_pt1 | contig 10961 bp, 8 predicted proteins | sample MGYA00510290_ERZ791843 | MGnify/ENA primary metagenome ERZ791843 (study PRJEB30046, sample SAMN00715254) | human gut metagenome | study: EMG produced TPA metagenomics assembly of the A metagenome-wide association study of gut microbiota in type 2... | reverse complement strand
ATTAATGCGTATTTACGACTACTGGTTCACCTATATTTCCATAGAAAATCCAGTATTTATGCGGGTAAATCGATTTTAGTTGTAAATTTACCGGAAGTTCACAAATATCTGTTGGAATTGAAAAATAGACAAAAAAATTGCAGATTACAATTTAAAATTGACGAAACAATAAAATTGAGATATACTTTTGTAAGTTATACTTAGGCAATTTTCGCCTTTTGAAATGGAGGATTAATCGATGGCTGTTAGCTATAGAAAACTTTGGAAACTTCTTATAGATAAAGATATGAAAAAAAAAGATCTTCGTTTATCTTCTGGAATTAGTACAAATGCATTAGCTAAATTAGGAAAAAATGAAAGAGTGACAACAGATGTAATTGATAAAATATGCTGTGCACTTAATTGTGATGTTGGAGATGTGATGGAGATCGTTGAAGGTGAAGAAAATACGAATGGAGGACATCATGATGAACATTGAGTTTCTCCAAAAGTATGCGATGACTGGAATATGGGAAACGGAAGATCTTAGATCATATAAGACAGATCTTTTACTTATGGCACAGCAAGAACAAAAGAAATTTAAACCGTTAGCAAAAGAAATGTATTCGGGTAACAAGATACAGATTATAGATTTTTTTAGTGGGGCAGGAGGAACTTCACTTGGATTTGCTACGGTTAATAACATTATCCCCATATTTGATTTTTTGGGGGGCTGTGATATAAATAAGTTTTCGGCAGAAAGTTATGCACATAATTTTGATACACCTGTTATAAATAGAGATATTATTGAATTGGCAGAAGATAAGGAAGAATTAATCAAAGTACTTGATAACATAGGATATGATAAAATGAAACCAACAATTTTAATTGGTTGTGCACCATGTCAAGGGTTTACGTCTCATAGAAAAAAGCATTGGAATGAAGAAGATGATCATAGAAACAATCTTGTGAATGTGTTTGCTGATATTGTGAGTTATATTCAGCCCATAGCTTTTGTAATGGAAAATGTACCAGAGTTCTTATCAAATAGATATTGGAAATATTTTTATGCAGCAAAAAATAGATATGAACAGGAAGGATACATTGTTAAAGAAAATATATACAATGCTGCATCTTTTGGGGTTCCACAAGAAAGATTCCGCTCTGTTGTAATAGGAATGAAAAAAGAATTTATATTACCAGAAGGATATTTGGAACCTAAAAATTATAAAACTGTTAGAGAGGCGATAGGAGCATTAAAACCTGTTGCTGCGGGAGTTGCAGATCCATCGGATCCTATGCATAAAAGTGCAGCACATAAAAAAAGTACCATTGCTGTTTTAAAACAGGTACCTCATGATGGAGGAAACAGACCAGCAGGTGTTGGTCCAGCATGCCTTGATCGCACAAAGGGATTTTCAGATACTTATGGGAGATTGTATTGGGATCGACCATCAATTACTATAACACATTATGCTCGTAATCCTGCAAGTGGAAGATATACACATCCAGAACAGGATAGAGGACTTACTGCCAGGGAAGCGGCATTGCTTCAGAGTTTTCCGATTGGATTTGAATTTTTAGGGAAATCGGATGATGTGTATCGCCAGATAGGAGAAGCCGTTCCACCTCTTTTTTCAGCCGGGATAGCGATAGACATGTTAATAGAAATATTGTCAGTAGAGCCAACAAAGCAACAATTGAAAGAAGGTCCGCAATCAATAGAGAAACCTGTCAGTAGTTCTTACTCAAGTGTTATTGCAGGAATAAAAACAAAACGAAAAGAGGAACTATATGGTTAAATATACATGTATAGATAGCTTTTGCGGAGCTGGTGGTTTGGGGCTTGGTTTACAGCAAGCGGGATTTGATATTCGTTTGAGCTTTGATATTGACAATCGGTGCATTAAAACAATAGAAGCAAATAAAAAATATTTTAGCCATCCAGCGTTTACAGCAGATATAAATGATATGTTGGATGGAAGAGCTTTGAATATTTGCAAAATGCAACGAGGAGAATTATTTCTTCTTGCAGGAGGGCCACCTTGCCAGGGATTTTCGGTGCAGAGACGAGGTGCAGATGAGGATCCGAGAAATCAGCTTGTTTTTAAGTATGCACAACTGGTAGATGAATTATATCCTCGATATTTTGTTATGGAAAATGTTTCAGGAATTGCGGGAAAAAGAGGGAAAACAATTCTGGAGGAACTTCTTGACAAACTAAAAAACATTGGATATACAGTTCATATTAAGCTTTTGGATGCCCAGAATTATGGAGTTGCACAAAGAAGAAAAAGATATATTATTATTGGTGAACGAAGTGATATGGGAGTAAATTACGAATATCCGAAAGAAATGGAAAAACATTACACTGTTAGAGATGTTATAGGAAGTTTGCCAGAGCCGCCTGAAGATGGAAGTGATTATCCGGGTATTTCGCTGCACAGGCGTGATAGGTTGTCTGAAATTAACCTTAAAAGAATTAGAGCTCTAAAACCGGGACAAGGACGAGAGTATCTTCCTAAAGAGCTTTTAGCTGATTGCCATAAAATAGATAGTTCTGTGATTGGATATAGAAATGTTTATGGAAGGATGGCGTGGGATGAGGTTTCGCCAACCATTACAGCAAGATTTGATAGCTTTACAAGAGGAAAGTTTGGCCATCCAGAACAGGACAGAAGTATTTCTCTTAGAGAAGGTGCAATGCTACAAACCTTTCCTAAAGACTTTCTTTTTACTGGAAGTAAAGTTGATATGGCAAGACAAATAGGTAATGCAGTACCGCCATTGCTTGCTAAACAGATTGGAACTAGTATTATTGATTGTTATAAAAGGAGTGGTAAAAGCTGATGTCATACAATGCTATTATGAAGGCGTATTTGAAAGCACTTCAGAATCAATATAAAAATGCTATAAATAGTGGCCAGTACACTGCAGAGTTATCTTATAGAATGCCACTGGATGCAATGGAAAAAGCACTAGCTAAAGAATTCAATCCAAATGAGGAGATAGATGTTATTCTTGAGCCTACAACACAGGGAAGAGTTGGCCGTCCTGATTGGCGAATCCATAATAAACAGACTATGGGAATATATGGATACATTGAGGGAAAAGGACTTTCAGAGGAAGAATTTGATACAAAACCTTATACTGCACAAATAGAAAAATATCTTACACTGGGGCATAAGCTTATTATTACTGATGGGTTGGAATTTGTATTTTGTATGAGTAAGAACAGTGAACCAACTGTTATATCTATTATAGAAAAAGAAAAAATGCATACGAAAGATTGGTCAGCGCAAACGCTTAATCCACGTTTTGAAGTTTATATGAGAGAATTCTTCAAAAATCCGTCAGCACAGCAGATGAACGAAGCAAAATTGGTAGAACTAGTTGCTGTAAGAACAAGAATGTTGGCAGATGATATTTTAGAATTGGCGAATATTCCAGTTGAGGAAGCAATGAACGATAATGAAAGGGAAGTTATTATCTTACTTCAACAAATGCGAAAATTGGTTTATAACCATAATGACTTGAAGTTAAGAACAGCGGACGTATTTGCTGATTTTACAGCACAAGTTATTATGTTCTGTCTTTTATATGCTCATAGAGTTTTGTGTTTACCAGAAGATACTCCAGCTGAAAAAGAAAGGAAAATTATAGCCTATATTAAAGAAGATTTATCAGAGGGTGAAGCATTAACACCATTTAGAAATCTTATGCTTTATTTGAGAGATCATTCAGATAAAAATTTTTTTATTAATCAACGGATAGATGAATGTATTAAGTTTTTGTCTTTTATAAAAATGACAGATCAGCAATTAGTTAATCCAGACTATCATCAATTGTTTGAGCTGTTCTTGTCAAAATACGATGCAAAATCAAGATTCGATTTTGGGGCTTATTATACACCTAAAGCACTTGCAGATTTTGTGGTTAAATTGACAAATTATGTTGTATCAAAGAATTTTCCGGGAAAAAGTATTTATGATGATGGAAATACCATTATAGATCCTTGTTGTGGAACAGGATCATTTATGGAAGAAGTGATTAACCATGATCCAGGAAATGGTGCGTATACGCTTTGCGGAATAGAAATTCTTCCAGCACCATATATGTTGGCGAATTATAGAATGGCTGTTTTGAAAAAGCAAGATGGAACGAAAAGAAACAGCGTGCATATTTTACTGGCAAATACATTGAGTAATAGTGTATTTAACGGAGACGCAAATAAAGATTCTATTGAAGGTAGAGAATTATTGGAAGCAAGTCGTATCTCTAATATGCCATTGAAATTAGTTATAGGAAATCCACCATGTTCGGATACGATAAGAGATAATACAGATAAAGACTTTTCTATTATAAATCATCTTATGGAGGACTTTAGACCACCAAAAGAATTGAGAAGAGGTAGACAAAATATTCAGAAACAGATTAATAATCCATTTATGCAATTTTTAAGATGGAGTTGTAAAAAACTGTTGGATTCACCGAATCATTCGGTACTTTCATTAGTTGTGCCATTGTCTTTTTTGGAAGCAGAATCATATAAATATGCTAGAAAATATTTATGTGAAAATTTTTCTGATGCATGGATTGTATCTGTAGACGCAGACGCAAGAACAGGAGCTAGAAGTGATAGTTTATTTCACACACTTCAAGGGCGTGCAGTTATTATTTTGACGAGAAAATATGGAGATGATACATCAATAACAAAGCTTCATTATTGTGATTATTCGCATTGTATGCGAATAAATAAAGAACAATTATTAAATGAGAGTATTGAGAAAATTGTATCGAGATTTGACACATACGATATTGCTAATGATACATTCGCATTTTCTCCAACAAAGCCATTTAATACGGAAATGTATAAAAAATTTTGGCCTGTTAGTGGAGAAAAAAAGCAAGCAGCAATTTTTATTAATCACTGTTCTGGAATAAAGCTTGCACCAACCGCAATGTTTACGCATGTTAAGGCTCCTATGCTAAAAAGACGGAGTCGTGATATAGCTATAAATGGAGCAACAGAGGCAAGTGTATGGTTTGCAAAGCAGGATAAACCACCTAAAATTGAAAAAATAATAGCATTTGAAAATGCATTGAATGAGTGCGAGAACAGAAGCGTGATGGACCAGACTCTTGCTGATAATATAAAGCCATATTCATTCCGGCCATTTTTTACATCTAATGTGTTGTTATGGAAAGAATTATTGGTTAAATATAGCCATATCGGAGGTGGAGGAACACGTCTTAGACCGGAAATAATAAGTGCATATAGTCATAAAGATACAATTGGATTTGCTATGGCACATGCTCCAAAAGATTTGAATCCTGCATTGTCACAGTTTGTTTCATTTTGTTGGTATCATCCAGATAATGATATGTGTACGCGTGGCAACTCTCATATTTATGTGAATCAATATCCAGATAAAAGAAGTGGAAAAATGTTATCCAATATATCTGTTGATATTCTTCAGAGGATTATGATGATGCTTGGAAAGAATGAGCATGAAAGTGCCAGAGATCTGGTGTTTTATATCTACGCAGTATTATGTTCGCAAGTTTATCTCGATGAATTTGAAGGGGCACTTTTCACTGTAAATCAGTCAGATAAGCGAGCAAGAGTCCCTGTTGTAGCTGATAAGGATATTTTTCTTAAAATTGCTCGAATTGGAGAAAAAATTGCTGAACTAGAAAAAGTAAACTATGTTCCGGAGAATATTTTGAACTATGATTATGCCAAAATTATGGCAGAAGTGCCAGTGGGATTTGAATTAAAGAATGTTGCACATCCATTTGATGCCGAAAATGAACAATTATTGCTCACGGATGGGAACGAAACAATAAGAATTAAATGTCCTTTATCATTGCAGAGGTTAAATATATCAGGATATGATGTTATAAAGTCAGTATGGTTAAAATTTAATTCTTATGATTTTACTCATTGTGAGTTTAATCGGGATGATATGAAGAAACTTTTAAATTTCCTTAATACAATTGCAACTCATGAGAAAATGGTAAAAAAATTGGATGAGGAGATTGCTCCGGTTCTAGCTGGAGAAGTGAAGTTGATTGAATATCAAAATTGATCTGTAATATTGGAAAGTCACAATGGAAATACGTTCTGTTGTGATTTTCCACATATTATGAGGGGAGTTATTAAAAAAATACAAGGCAGATAGTTCTGATTAAAAAAGTATTTTGAGATAAAGATAGTGCACAGATTACTTCGGCGTGTATCAGTGGAAAGGATGTAAATATGTATATATCGAAAATAAAAATTAAAAACTACAGATTGCTTATAGATGCTGAATTAGAAGTTGATGCTAAGACTACGTTAATTGTTGGTCGAAATAATACAGCTAAAACATCATGTTTGGCATGTATAGAAAATGTATTGAATGGACGTCCGTTTTCCTTTGATGACTATCCGTTAGTTAAAAGAAAGGCATTGTATGAAATAATAGCTTCATTTATGTCGAAAGAAATTTCTTTTGAATCGTTATGCGAGCAATTAGAATTAATATCTATAGAGTTCCTTGTAGATTATTCTTTAGAAGATTCAGAGGATAATTTAGGGGCACTGTCGCCTTTTATTATAGATGTGGATGTAAATACTACCACTGCATTAATTTGTGTAGAATTTCGCTTAAAGCCAGATGAAAAAGCGTTATGGAAAACTTTGGAAGAAAGCTATTACCAAAATGGTGTTTTTGTACCATCAGATGAGGCTCGGGATGTTATCAGTGCTAATTTTTCAAAACTTTTTGAATTAGTAATTTATGCAGTGAATCCTAAAAATCCAAAGGAAACACAGATAAAGAAACATAAAGAATTGGAAGAACTTTTCCCAGTTCATATTATTCCGGCAGAACGTCTCCTTGGAGAGGACGGAACACAGAATAGTTCCCTTTCTTCGCTTATTTCAGAATTTTTCGATATGAATGAAGAAGAACTGGATCCAAATGTTGCAGAAAAAGTCAAGGAGTTGCGTGCTATTGTTGAGAAAGCAAATAAAAATGTTCAGAAACAAAGTGATAGCATTTTAAGTTCACTTGTAAATGATTCGGTTGGGTTTGGGTATCCAAATGGAGAAGAACTTCAACTAGGAGTTACTACTCAATTAAGTATTGATGATCAGATAAAAAATCAAACCCAGCTTTCATACACAGCAGGTACAAGTAATGAATGTCTTCCTAGTACATATAATGGATTGGGATATAAAAATCTAATTAAAATGGAGTTTCTTCTTGCAGCATTTGCGAAGAAGATAGAAAAGTGCGGAAATGCTTGTATACCATTACTTTTTATTGAGGAACCGGAATCTCATATGCATCCACAGATGCAACATGCTTTTGCGGAATATTTAGAAGCGTTCCTTGGAAAAATTACTTCTGTAGGAATTCAGACTCTTTTAACTTCACATTCTGCTCATGTTGCTAATACTATGGCTTTCTCAAAAATTCGATATGCACAAAAAACAAAAGAAGGAGTTATTTATAGAAATTTAAATTCGTTTGAACAGGAGAATCCAGATAATAGTGATTTTATTAGAAAATATCTTACATTAACCAAATGTGATTTGTTCTTTGCGGATAAAGCAATTTTGGTTGAAGGAGCATCAGAACGGTTATTAATACCTGATATGATAGATAAGTGCGATAAGTCAGGAGATTTTAGTTCACAGAAATATAAATTACCAGCTCAATATTATACTTTAATTGAAATCGGTGGTGCGTATGCTTATAAGTTTATTCCATTTATTGAGTTTTTAGGTATTCCATGTCTTATACTTACGGATATAGATTCTGTATCGGGGCAAAAAGGTAAAAATGGACAAGTATATTATAAATCTGTTCCAGTTTCATGTGGTGAAACAACATCCAATGAAACTTTAAAATGGTGGGTTAGAAAAAATAAAGGATTATCGTATAATGATAAAGCCCAAATTAATTTGGCAGATATAATATCAATGTCTTCAGGTGATAAAACCAGAGGAAAATGTCATATTGAATTCCAAACAAAAGAGAATGAATTATGTGGACATTCTTTAGAAGAAGCTATTCGGAATGTCAATCGCTCACATTATGGATTAAGTGATAGCCCGACTGAAGATGATCTGGAGTTTTCTGGAAAATGTAAAACAGATTTTGCACTTAAACTTATTTATGAGTGTACTGATTATAACATTCCGGCATACATTAAATCTGGATTAATATGGCTTAATGACCAAAAGGTACTTGAATAAAAGGGATGATGGATTATGGATGAAAATTATCATGGTGCAAATTATGAATTAGCAAAAGCTGAAGCTGATAAAGTAGATAAGCAAATTATCGAAGCATTACGGGAGGGGCATAGTTTTCGCGTTGAAGCAGGTGCGGGTTCGGGAAAGACTTATTCGCTTAATAGAGTCATTGAATGGATACAAAAAAATATGTGGTCTAAATATAGTCGAAAAAAGCAAAATGTAGCTTGTATTACATATACGAACGCTGCTGTAGAGGTAATTACAGAAAGATTATCAAAAGATTCATTTATTATTCCTGCTACAATTCATTCGTTTGCTTGGAATGCAATCAAACAATATCAAAGCTATCTTGTGCATGTTGTAACAACAGACCCTGATTTTTTACCAGATGAAGGTGACTTTTTTAAGGTTAATGAAGTTACATATACTTTAGGACATCGATATAAGGAAAATGGAGTTCCGATCTCCTTTATCATGATGATGTTCTTAAGCTGTTTTGTAAACTCTTGGATAATGCAAAATTTCGACGTGTATTTTCTGATAAATATCCTTTGATTTTGATTGATGAATATCAAGACTCCTATAAACCAATTATCGAACGCTTTGTTAAATATTTTATTGCAGAAAAGAAATCGCCACAATTCGCTTTTTTCGGAGATGCGTGGCAAACTATTTATCAGTCAAATAAAGCTTGTGGGATTATAGAACATAAAAATTTAGAAGTGATAAAAAAAGGTGCAAATTTTAGATCTTCTCCAAGAATTGTTCAACTTTTGAATGATATACGACCAGATTTGCCACAAACATCTGCGATAGATAACTTTCAGGGGGAAGTAGTTGTAATCACATGTGAGGATTATGACGGAGAACGTCGTACTGATCGTAATTTTCAAGGTGAATTGCCTCCAGAAGAGATAAAAATACGTTTAAATAAAATCTCCGAAGAAATAAAACAAAATACAGCGGATTCTGATACATTAAAAATTTTAATGATTACACATAAAGTATTGGCTGCACAACAGGGATATGAACGACTTTTAAATATCATTAACGATGGTTTACGTGACAAGGAAGATCCTTTTCTTTTGTTTTTTATGGATACCGTTGAACCAATCTACCATGCATTAGAAACGTTAAATATGCAGTTGCTTTTTGATACTTTAGGAATTAAGAGATATCCGATTACTAAGAAATCGGAGAAAGAGAAGTGGAAAATATTTCAAGAGAAATTACGAGAAGCGAGAGAGAAAAGAGCAATTGATGTTATTGAGGTTATAAATGAAACAAAATTAATTCCTTTTCCACCTAAGTTGGATGGATGGTATCATTTGTATCATAATGCATCGGGAACAATATATTCATCGAATGCGTCAATTCAAGCATTTTTGGAGTTGGATTATACGCAATTCATTTCGGCAATAGAATTTTTATATCCTGAAGCGTTATTTTCCACAGAACATGGAGTCAAAGGAGAAGAATATGACAATGTTATTTTTGTCATTAGCAAGGGCTGGAATATGTACCAGTTTGAAACATATGCACCTATGATAACTGGAAAGGCTTCTATTCCGAGTGGAAAGCAGATTTCTTTTGAACGAAATCGTAATTTATTTTATGTTTGTTGTTCAAGACCAAGAAAACGGTTGTTCTTTTTTGTAACAGTTCCTATAGATCGAACTTTCAAAGAATTTCTGATGGAACTCGTTGGAGAAGAAAATTATTATACTTATAGTCAGTATATTAAAAAGAATATCGAGTAAGAAGAAATATCAAAGAACAACAAGAAAATATGTATAAAATAAAGGCTCATAGTCTGTATAAAAAATAAAAATTATGAGCCTGGTCGTGTTAAAAAAAAGACAAACGCCATTGTTTCTTAGGTTCATATTTTCCACAACCATCGCAAGTCTGTGGCCAGTTGATTTTCCATTCAAAATATTCATCTCTGGTAATCTCACCGGATTTCAGTTCATCCATCCGAACCACCCATTCTTTCAAAAATCATTCAGAACTCCATAGTCAAACCACATACAGACAGGAGCATGGGCAGGCCAGCTATCATTGTCATGGAAGTAAACGGAAGTGTCGGCTACTTCATTGCATTTTTCACCGGGAAATCTCCGAGGGAGAAACAGATGCAGGGAAGATGGGTTAAATTCATCCAGCCAGAAAAGCAGTTCCATCATTTCGGAAGCGTCACGTCCAGCGGTATCATAGAGGGTATAAGGATTGACATCAAGAGCCTGTGCCATTTTATCGACCAGATCTTTTTTGGGAACACGAACGCCTTTTTCATATTGTACAATTCTATGTTGATCGGTCAGTCCAATCTTCTCGGACAGTTCTTTTTGTGTCATTTTCCGGAATGTCCGGATTTTTTTTAGTTTCAGATTAAAATTCATAAAGTCACCTCTGCATTAGTCCTGATAAACATCCATAGAAGATAGTAAAATCAAGAAATGAATAACTATTTGTCCATATTATAACACAAGATAGCAGAAAATCAATAAAAAAGAGTACAAAAAAGAACCTAAAACGCATGAAGTGCTATTGACATTAGCAGTAACTGGGGATATAATGGCATTAAATCGAAATAGGTACAAAAATGTATACCTACAAAAACTTTTGATTGTTGAACCTTGAAAATTAAATGAGCTGTATGGGTGCCTTTCGGGGCTTAAAGGTAACACAGGATTCCACCGCTGTATCAGAGAGTAGTATGTGGAAA
>ERZ791843.1203-NODE-1203-length-10973-cov-2.57538_pt1 | contig 10973 bp, 9 predicted proteins | sample MGYA00510290_ERZ791843 | MGnify/ENA primary metagenome ERZ791843 (study PRJEB30046, sample SAMN00715254) | human gut metagenome | study: EMG produced TPA metagenomics assembly of the A metagenome-wide association study of gut microbiota in type 2... | reverse complement strand
CCCGGCAGCTATCCTGCAACCTCCATTCTTTGATATGAATGCTGATGATGCAATGAATTACGGTGCTATCGGAGTTGTTATCGGTCATGAAATGACACATGGATTTGATGACCAGGGACGTCAGTATGACAAAGACGGAAACCTGAAAGACTGGTGGACGGAAGAAGATGCCAAGAAATTCGAGGAACGTGCTCAGGTAATGGTGAACTTCTTTGACAGTATTGAGGTCGCTCCGGGAGTACATGCAAACGGTAGCCTAACGCTGGGAGAAAACATAGCAGACCATGGTGGACTGCAAGTTTCTTATCATGCTTTCAAGAAAGCAATGGAAACCGCACCGTTGGAAGTTGTTGACGGATTTACACCGGAACAACGCTTTTTCCTTGCTTATGCAAATGTGTGGGCGGGAAATATTCGTCCGGAAGAAATTCTCCGTTTGACGAAACTCGATCCTCACTCATTAGGAAAATGGCGCGTGGACGGTGCATTACCTCATATTGCCAACTGGTACGAAGCATTCAATATCACCGAACAAGATTCCATGTTTGTACCAAAAGAAAAACGAGTATCTATCTGGTAATAAATTCTGAATAGAAACTGTATGCACAAAGAAGCGTTGGCTTTTCCTCCGGAAGAGTCAACGCTTTTTTTTATTAATTCACACCTTATTATTACGTACGATAAACAATATTTCGTAACTTTGCGCGTCAAATACTTAATAAGCAATTCAATGTCAGAGTCTAAAAGAATAAAAACTGCACTGGTATCTGTATACCACAAGGAAGGTTTGGACGAAATTATTACCAAACTTCATGAAGAGGGAGTAGAGTTTCTGTCAACGGGGGGAACTCGTCAGTTTATTGAATCGTTGGGATATCCCTGTAAGGCGGTGGAAGATTTGACCACTTATCCTTCTATTTTGGGTGGTAGAGTGAAGACATTACATCCGAAGATCTTCGGAGGTATCCTTTGTCGTCGCGGTCTGGAACAAGATATGCAGCAGATTGAGAAATATGAGATCCCTGAAATAGATCTGGTAATTGTTGATTTGTATCCGTTTGAAGCAACTGTTGCTTCTGGTGCATCTGAAGCAGATATTATTGAAAAAATAGATATAGGCGGAATCTCTTTGATTCGTGCCGCAGCCAAGAATTACAACGATGTAATTATCGTAGCTTCTCAGGCTCAGTATAAGCCATTGCTGGATATGTTAATGGAGCACGGAGCCACTTCTTCACTCGAAGAACGCCGTTGGATGGCAAAAGAAGCGTTTGCCGTTTCTTCTCACTATGATTCGGCTATCTTCAATTATTTCGATGCCGGCGAAGGTTCTGCCTTCCGTTGTTCGGTGAACAGCCAGAAACAACTTCGTTACGGTGAAAATCCACATCAGAAAGGTTATTTCTACGGAAACCTGGAGGCAATGTTCGATCAGATTCACGGAAAAGAAATTTCTTATAACAATCTTCTTGATATCAACGCTGCTGTTGACTTGATCGACGAGTTCGAGGATCTTACTTTCGCTATCCTGAAACATAATAACGCTTGCGGCCTGGCTTCCCGTCCTACTGTGTTGGAGGCTTGGAAAGATGCATTGGCAGGTGATCCTGTATCTGCTTTCGGTGGTGTACTGATTACTAACGGTGTCATTGACAAGGCAGCAGCAGAAGAAATTAACAAGATTTTCTTCGAAGTGATTATCGCACCGGATTATGATGTGGATGCACTCGAAATCCTGGGACAGAAAAAGAACCGCATCATTCTTGTACGTAAGGAGGCCAAACTGCCGAAGAAGCAGTTCCGTGCTTTGTTGAACGGCGTATTGGTGCAGGATAAAGATACTAATATTGAAACGGTAGCCGACTTGAAAACAGTGACCGACAAGATTCCTACTCCGGAAGAAGTAGAGGATATGCTGTTTGCTAACAAGATTGTCAAGAATAGTAAATCAAACGCTATTGTACTGGCGAAGGGTAAACAACTGTTGGCAAGCGGTGTGGGACAGACTTCACGTGTGGATGCATTGAAGCAAGCGATTGAAAAAGCTAAATCATTCGGTTTCGACCTGAATGGTGCAGTAATGGCTTCGGATGCTTTCTTCCCGTTCCCTGACTGTGTGGAAATTGCCGATAAAGAAGGAATTACAGCTGTAATTCAGCCGGGTGGTTCAGTGAAAGATGATTTGTCTTTTGCTTACTGCAATGAACATGGCATGGCAATGGTGACTACCGGTATCCGTCATTTTAAACATTAAAAACAAGAATCAAGAATGGGATTATTCTCTTTTACACAAGAAATAGCAATGGACTTGGGTACAGCCAATACCATTATCATCACGAACGGGAAAATCGTGGTGGATGAGCCTTCGGTTGTAGCCTTGGACCGCCGTACGGATAAGATGATCGCCGTAGGAGAAAAGGCGAAGTTGATGCATGAAAAGACCCACGAAAATATACGTACAATTCGTCCGTTGAGAGACGGGGTAATCGCTGACTTCTATGCTTGCGAGCAGATGATGCGTGGTCTGATTAAGCAGGTAAACACCCGCAATCATCTTTTCTCACCCTCTCTCCGTATGGTGATCGGCGTACCGTCGGGAAGTACGGAAGTTGAACTCCGTGCTGTTCGCGACTCTGCCGAGCATGCTGGCGGACGTGATGTCTATCTGATTTTCGAACCGATGGCTGCAGCTATCGGTATCGGTATTGACGTGGAAGCTCCGGAAGGAAACATGATTGTTGATATAGGTGGTGGCTCTACGGAGATTGCCGTTATCTCTTTGGGAGGTATCGTTTCCAACAACTCTATCCGTATTGCCGGTGATGACTTGACTGCGGATATTCAAGAATATATGAGCCGTCAGCATAATGTGAAGGTCAGCGAGCGTATGGCGGAACGTATCAAAATTAATGTAGGTGCGGCTTTGACCGAACTGGGTGAAGACGCTCCGGAAGATTATATCGTTCACGGTCCGAACCGTATTACTGCCCTTCCTATGGAAGTGCCGGTATGTTATCAGGAAGTGGCTCACTGTCTGGAGAAATCGATTTCCAAGATTGAAACGGCTATCTTGAGTGCATTGGAGAATACTCCTCCCGAACTTTATGCGGATATCGTTCATAATGGTATCTATCTGGCCGGTGGTGGTGCGTTACTCCGTGGTTTGGATAAGCGACTGACTGATAAGATAAATATCCCGTTCCATATTGCGGAAGATCCTTTACACGCTGTTGCCAAGGGGACAGGGGTAGCATTAAAGAATGTAGATCGTTTCTCTTTCCTAATGAGATAAAATCACGGACTCTGATTCATGCGGAATTTAATAAACTTCCTTTTGAAATACAATTACTGGTTCCTCTTTGTCATATTGGAGGTAGCCAGTTTTGTTTTGTTATTTCGGTTCAACAATTACCAGCAGAGTGCTTATTTCACTTCTGCCAATACAGTTGTGGGGGCGGTTTATGAAGTTTCGGGAGGTATATCTTCCTATTTCCACCTGAAATCGGTCAATGAAGACCTGCTGGACCGGAATATGTTATTGGAAGAGCAGATCAATAATTTGGAAAAAGCGTTGAAAGAACGTCAACTCGATTCTATCGCGGTGAACAGTATCCGGAAGATGCCTCAGAAAGATTATCAACTGTTTAAGGCACGTGTGATTAAGAATAGCCTGAACCTGGCCGATAATTATATAACGCTTGATAAAGGTTCTTCTTCCGGCATTCATTCCGAAATGGGCGTGGTAGATGGAAACGGGATTGTGGGAATTGTTTACGAAACATCTCCTTCCTATTCGGTGGTGATTTCTGTACTGAATAGCAAATCAAACATCAGTTGCAAGATTGTAGGAAGCGATTATTTTGGTTATCTGAAGTGGGAACACGGAGATTCGCGATACGCTTATCTGAAAGATTTGCCTCGTCATGCCGAGTTTAATCTGGGAGATACCGTAGTGACAAGCGGTTTCTCGACTGTATTTCCCGAAGGAATTATGGTGGGGACGGTGGATGATATGTCCGACTCTCATGATGGATTATCCTATCTGCTGAAGATCAAGCTGGCTACCGATTTCGGCAAGCTTAGTGATGTGCGGGTGATAGCGCGGAACGGTCAGCAGGAGCAGAAAGAACTCGAAAACAAGACAACGAAACAATGATTATTACCTATATACATAGAATCGGTTGGTTTATCGGGTTGGTGCTTCTTCAGGTGCTAATTCTGAATAATGTGCATATAGCCGGATATGCTACGCCTTTTCTCTATATTTATTTTATTTTGAAGTTCAATTCCGGCACTTCCCGGAATGAACTGATGTTGTGGGCCTTCTTTTTCGGGCTTACCATTGACGTGTTTTCCGATACTCCGGGAATGAATGCAGCAGCAACCGTGTTGCTTGCTTTTCTTCGTCCTTCTTTATTGCGTTTGTTCACTCCCCGCGATAATCAGGACAATCTCGTACCTTCTTTCAAGAGTATGGGAATCACTCCTTTTCTGAAATATACTACTGCAAGTGTTTTTATACATAGTCTGGCTTTACTCTCTATTGAGTTCTTCTCGTTTTCCGGCATTTGGCTGTTGCTGCTGCGGGTGGCATTGTGTACCGTTCTGACTGTAACTTGTATTGTAGCTGTGGAAGGCATAAGGAGATAGCGATGGCAAAAGATTATAGACTGGAGAAACGGAAATTTGTTATCGGGGGAATTGCACTGTCTATTGTGCTGATTTATCTGATCCGTCTTTTTGTATTGCAGATTACTACCGATGATTATAAGAAGAACGCCGATAGCAATGCGTTCCTGAATAAAATTCAATATCCTTCACGCGGAGCTATCTATGACCGTACAGGTAAGTTGCTGGTTTTTAACCAGCCTGCTTATGATATAACGATTGTCCCGAAAGAAGTAGAGAACTTGGATACACTCGACCTGTGCCAGTCGTTGAATATTACTCGTGCTCAATTCCTGAAAATCATGAGCGACATGAAAGACCGTCGCCGGAATCCGGGATATTCCAGATACACTAATCAATTGTTTATGTCGCAACTTTCGGCGGAAGAATGTGGCGTCTTTCAGGAGAAGTTGTTTAAATTCCGTGGCTTCTATATCCAGCGGCGTACGATTCGCCAATACTCTTATGATGCTGCCGCGCATGCCTTGGGTGATATTGGAGAAGTCTCGGCAAAAGAAATGGAAGCCGATGAAGAAGGCTACTACATTCGTGGCGATTATGTCGGCAAGTTGGGTGTAGAGAAATCGTATGAGAAGTATCTGCGTGGAGAGAAAGGCATTGAAATTCTGCTTCGTGATGCGCACGGACGTATTCAGGGGCATTATATGGACGGAGAATATGACCGTCCTTCCGTACCCGGAAAGAACTTGACACTCAGTTTGGATATTGACTTGCAGATGTTGGGTGAACGGTTACTGAAAAATAAGATCGGAAGTATTGTTGCTATTGAGCCGGAGACAGGAGAGATTCTTTGTCTGGTATCTTCGCCGAATTACGACCCGCATTTGATGATTGGCCGTCAGCGTGGAAAGAACCATCTGATGTTGCAGCGTGATAAGATGAAACCGCTTCTGAATCGTGCATTGATGGGAGTATATCCTCCGGGTTCTACTTTTAAGACGGCACAGGGATTAACTTTTTTGCAGGAAGGCATTGTGACTGAGCAGGCTCCTTCTTTCCCTTGTTCGCGCGGTTTCCATTACGGCAGGCTGACGGTGGGATGTCATGCCCACGGAGCACCGATACCACTTATTCCTGCTATTGCTACATCGTGCAACTCTTATTTTTGTTGGGGACTGTTCCGTATGTTCGGCGACCGTAAATACGGTTCACCGCAAAACGCAATTACAGTCTGGAAAGATCACATGGTTTCCCAAGGCTTCGGTTATAAGTTAGGTGTTGATTTGCCCGGAGAGAAACGTGGTTTGATTCCGAATGCACAGTTCTATGATAAGGCTTATCGCGGCCATTGGAATGGACTGACGGTAATCAGTATTTCGATCGGGCAGGGAGAAATTCTGGCTACTCCTCTCCAGATAGCCAATCTGGGTGCAACGATTGCCAATCGCGGATATTTTATCACACCGCATATTGTGAAGGAGATTCAAGATAATCAGTTGGATAGTATTTATCGTACGCCACGTTATACTACAATTGAGAAACGGCATTATGAATCGGTGGTGGAAGGGATGCGCGGAGCTGCCACAGGCGGAACTTGCCGTATGTTGTCGGTAATGGTTCCGGACTTGGAAGCTTGTGGAAAGACGGGTACGGCACAGAACCGCGGACATGACCATTCTGTATTTATGGGCTTTGCGCCGATGAACAAGCCGAAGATAGCCATTGCTGTGTATGTGGAGAATGGAGGTTGGGGAGCTACATACGGAGTACCTTTCGGGGCATTGCTTATGGAGCAGTACTTGAAAGGCAAACTATCTCCCGAGAATGAATTGAGAGCAGAAGAATTTAGTAACAGAGTGATATTGTATGGTAACGAGGAACGATAGTTTGTGGAAATCACTGGATTGGGTAACGATTTGCATTTACCTGCTTCTGATTGTCGGCGGGTGGTTCAGTGTCTGTGGAGCCAGCTATGACTATGGTGATCGTGACTCCTCGACTTCTCTACCCGTGCCGGCAAGCAATTTGTCTGGATTATCTGTTCCTTCGGTCTCGGTTTCGTGTTGTTGATGTTGGAAGACCGGATGTATGATATGTTCGCGTACATTATATATATAGGAATGATAATTTTGCTTATCGTTACTATTTTTATCGCGCCGGATACCAAAGGCTCCCGTTCTTGGTTGGTAATGGGGCCTGTCAGCCTGCAGCCAGCCGAGTTTGCCAAGTTTGCTACCGCATTGGCATTGGCCAAATATATAAACTCCTATTCATTCAGCATAAAGAAAGAGAAATGTGCTCTGGTACTGGGTTTTATTATCCTCCTTCCGATGTTGTTGATTATCGGTCAGCGGGAGACAGGTTCTGCCTTGGTCTATCTTGCTTTCTTCTTGGTGCTTTACCGGGAGGGAATGCCGGGTGTGGTACTTTTTTCGGGGGTATGTGCGGTCATCTATTTTGTGGTAGGCATCCGCTTCGATGAAGTATTCATAGCCGATACACCGACTCCGTTGGGAGAGTTTATTGTGTTGCTGCTGATCTTATTATTTGCCGGTGGTATGGTGTGGGTATACCGCAAGCGGTGGGAACCTGCCCGGAATATTATCGGAGGAAGTTTGATTGTCTTGCTTATCGCTTATCTGATATCCGAATATTGGATCCATTTCAGTCTGGTCTGGGTGCAGTGGGGGCTTTGTGTCGTTGTGGTAGGTTATTTGATTTACTTGGCATTGAGCGAGCGTCAGCGCTCTTATTTCCTGATTGCTTTATTCTCAATCGGCTCCATTGGATTCTTATATTCCAGTAACTATGTCTTCGATAATATATTAGAGTCGCATCAGCAAATCCGTATTAAAGTAGTATTGGGTTTGGAAGAAGATTTAACCGGTGCCGGCTACAATGTAAACCAGTCCAAGATTGCTATCGGTTCCGGCGGATTGACAGGGAAAGGCTTTTTGAACGGAACGCAAACCAAATTGAAATACGTCCCTGAGCAGGATACCGACTTCATTTTCTGTACGGTGGGAGAGGAACAAGGGTTTGTAGGTTCGGCCGCGGTCTTGCTGGCTTTTCTTATTTTGATATTGAGATTGATATTCCTTTCCGAAAGGCAACCGTCTGCTTTCGGTCGCGTATATGGGTATTCGGTCGTGAGTATTTTCCTCTTTCACCTATTTATCAATATAGGGATGGTGTTAGGGCTGACTCCTGTAATTGGTATCCCATTACCCTTCTTTAGTTACGGAGGTTCTTCTTTATGGGGATTTACGATATTGCTGTTTATTTTCCTGCGGATAGATGCAGGGCGCGGCAGGAGACTCTAGTTCGTTTATTTTCTAATTCTCCTGTCTTTCAATTCGGATACCAATGTCATTGATTCCGGACAACTTCTCATCTTTCATCCCGTTCATAATTTTGAAGGTGTAATTAGCAGGATACAAAGGACGTACGGATTTGATAAAGACCGCTGATTGATAGATACTTCCCCAACCATTTCCGATCCACCTTCCCGTGGAATCAGCCAGGTTTATAGTAATAGTATCCGTCCGCCATACCGTAGAGTCTTGCAGGTTTTGACTGATAAATAGATGCAGGTTATGATAAGGGTAATCTGTTCTGTTGCGAACCTCCGCGAATAATCTGAGTATAGGCGGAATACTGTCGGTGACAGGAATCAGAAAAGAGAGTGTATCACTCTTTCGCCACCCTTCGTCGGGAAGGGACTGATAGGAGTGATACACGGTATTCTCATTGCAGGCAGCCATTAGGCAAATACCGAGCAGACAGAATAAACTATTCCTGAGAAGGTTTTTCATTATTTTGCGGTTTCGCTTGATTTGGGTTTCTTTCCGGTCTGGGTTCTGGTCTTGCAGGGCGTTCACGTTCCTGACCTTGCGGGCGTTCCTGGTTTTGTGGCCGTTCCTGTCTTCTCTCCGGACGTCTGTTCTCATTATTCCGTCCCTGGTTTTGTCCTCTGTTCCGGTTGTTATTATTATTTCTTGGTCTGTTTTCCCGATCTCCTCTGTTTCCGTTTTCCGCAGGTTGTGGACGACCCTCGTTTTCCCGTTGCGGTTGCTGCGGACGATTAGTCCCTTCTACTTGTTGTTGCGGTCGGTTGTTGGGAGTTCCTTTTTTCTTTTTCTTGTTTCGGTTGGCGTTATTGCCTTCCTTACTGTTATTACGGCTACGGTCGAAACGGGTTACACTTTCCTGTTCCAACAAGTCTATCGGTTTCTTCGGCTCCGCTTTCCTTTCTTCTTCAAGCAGGCTGTCCGGTTTCATACCCTTCTTATTCATGCCGATCACTTCAAAAGCACGTTTCCCGCTAATAGTGACTAAGTTGGCAGGGAAGTTCTTATCTGTAGAATAAGAAACTTGGTTGCTGAGGATGTCGGCCTTGAAGAAATAGAAAGTACCATCCTTGGTTTCCAGCTCAATCTCTTTAGAAGGCAGACGTTTCTGTGCTTCTACGTAACAGTCTACTTCGTAGTTCAGGCAGCATTTCAGTTTTGCACACTGTCCGGCAAGTTTCTGGGGGTTGAGTGAGATATCCTGGAAACGTGCGGCGCTGGTAGATACGGAAACAAAACTCGTCATCCAGGTAGCACAACAAAGTTCACGTCCGCAAGGACCGATTCCACCGATACGTCCGGCTTCCTGACGGGCACCGATCTGCTTCATCTCGATGCGTACTCGGAAAGCTTCGGCTAATACCTTAATCAGTTGGCGGAAGTCTACCCGTTCGTCGGCGATGTAATAGAAGATAGCCTTGTTACCGTCTCCTTGATATTCCACATCTCCGATTTTCATGTTCAGATTCAAGTTCAATGCAATCTGGCGTGCACGGATCATGGTAGCGTGTTCTTTATCTTTTGCTTCGTTGAACTTCTCCATGTCCACCGGTTTGGCTTTCCGGTAGATTCGTTTGATTTCCGCATCCGCTTTGAAGTTGGCTTTCTTCATTTGCAGGGGGACAAGTCTGCCGGTAAGGGTTACTACGCCAATGTCATGTCCGGGGGCAGCTTCAACGGCAACAATGTCTCCCTTTTCCAGTTTGATTTTATTGCTGTTGCGATAATACCCTTTGCGGGTATTTTTGAATTGTACCTCTACCATATCACTTTCTTCCGCATTGCCCGGTATGTCTGCCAGCCAATCGTAGGTGTTCAGCTTTTTATCTTGGCGGGAGCATCCTTTGCAACAAAGGCTGCCGCTCCCATTATATAGTTTATATATTTATTATTGCTTCAACAGTACGATCATCTTCAGTGAGAAGTCGAAAAATACCATTTTAGCATTTACATTCTGTTCAATATGCAGTTGTGCTTCGCTTAGCTCGTCCATGATACCCATGACGTTACGTTCGTTGACGAAAGGAGCAAAGCGGATTGCAAAATTCTGTTCGTTGATAGTCATATAAGTAAGGTCGCGTTGATGCAGGTTGAAGATAAAGTTCTCCCGAATCATGCGCTGGCAATATTCCAGAAAGTTCTTCTGCCGTTCGCGTCCCATACCTGCCACTTGCTCGCTCCACATCTTCATCTCCCTGATTTTCCGTTGATAAGACAACCGCATCAGGCTGACGAATAAATCAAAGAACTGTTGGTTCTCCTCGTTCAGATGAATTGTTTCAAGCGCTTTTATAAAATTACCGTTTGCCAGGTGGGCAATGGAAAGACTGTCGGCAGGCTGAATGCTATATTTTGACTGTAATATCCGGTCGATACTGGCTTCGTCAATCTTCCGAACATTCATACGCTGTGTACGGCTCAGAATAGTCGGCAGAATCATATCCGGCGCTTCCGATACAAGCAGGAAAACCGTCTTCTCGGGTGGTTCTTCCAGTAATTTCAGCAATTTATTGGCACATACCGGGTGCATTTTTTCCGGTAGCCATACAATCGTAATCTTAAATCCGCCTTCACTGGATTTCAGACTGAGCTTCTTCAATATCTCGTCACTCTCTTTGGCATAAATCAATGCTTGCGAGTTTTCGGCGTCCATTTCGTTCAGCCAGTGATTGAGATTGAAATAGGGATTGTTGATAACAAACGGCCGCCAGTCGGCGATATAATCATCGCATACCTCCTTTTTCCCCTTCGCACTTTTGACGATCGGGAAAACAAAATGTACGTCCGGATGTACCAGCTTATTGAATTTTACGCAGGACGGACAGACGCCGCAAGCATCAGTCTCGCCCCGGTTGGTGCAGCTGATATAACGTGCGTAAGCAATAGCTAACGGCATTTTTCCGACTCCTTCCGGGCCGCAGATGAGCTGGGCGTGCGGAATCCGTCCCTCTCTCACTTCCTGAATGAGCCGTCGCTTGATTTCTTCTTGTCCGA
>ERZ791843.1201-NODE-1201-length-11014-cov-3.30158_pt1 | contig 11014 bp, 8 predicted proteins | sample MGYA00510290_ERZ791843 | MGnify/ENA primary metagenome ERZ791843 (study PRJEB30046, sample SAMN00715254) | human gut metagenome | study: EMG produced TPA metagenomics assembly of the A metagenome-wide association study of gut microbiota in type 2... | reverse complement strand
TTCGCAGTGTAGTTTTGTGCAATTTTTCAAATTTGCTCATTTATAGCTGACAAATAAATCCTACCGGATTTCCACAACGGTATAATCTTTCTCTTCCACTGCCTTTTTCAGTACTTCATCAGAAACCTCCGAGCGCAGTGTCACAACCGCTGTGCCTTTCTCATGGCTTACTTCTGCCGCTTCCACCTCTGCAAGTGCCTCCAGTGCTTTCTTTACAGACGCCTCGCAGTGTCCACACATCATTCCTTCAATTTTCATTGTTTTTTCCATTGTCATTTCCTCCTGTTTCTTTCTTGTTTTTATTTTTCGATCTCTTGTGGCGTCCTTCATACGGAACCAGTTGAGACGAAGTGCATTGGTAACAACACAAACGCTGGACAAACTCATTGCCGCCGCTCCGAACATCGGATTTAATTTCCATCCAAACAATGGATACCAGATTCCGGCTGCCAGCGGGATTCCGATGACATTATAAATAAATGCCCAGAATAAATTCTCATGAATGTTGCGAAGTGTCGCACGACTCAGTCGAATCGCTGCCGGAACATCCGTAAGTCTGCTCTTCATCAATACCACATCTGCAGCATCTATCGCAATATCTGTTCCTGCTCCGATCGCAATTCCCATATCTGCTCTTGTCAGTGCAGGAGCATCATTGATACCGTCTCCGACCATGGCTACTTTTCCCTGATTCTTCAGTCTGCGGATCACTTCTTCTTTTCCTTCCGGCAGTACCCCTGCGATAACTTCGTCCACTCCAGCCTGCGCTCCGATGGCACGGGCTGTCTGTTCATTGTCACCTGTAAGCATGACCACCCGGATTCCCATATTCTGCAGTTCCTGCACTGCCTGGGGACTGTCTTCTTTGATCACATCTGCAACTGCGATCATCCCCAGAAATCTTCCGTTTCTGGCAAAGAATAACGGGGTCTTTCCCTGATCTGCCAGTTTTCTCGCCTCTGCCTCCACATTTTCTGATACTTCAGCATGCTGGCGGATAAAGTTCAAATTTCCTCCGGTCAGATTCTCTCCATCATTCAGCCCGGAAAGTCCATTTCCCGGCACTGCCTGAAATTCACTCACTTCGATGCCATCTGGCACTTTCTGCTCCTTTGCATAGGATAAAATTGCTTTTGCCAGCGGATGCTCACTTTTCTTTTCCAGAGCATACGCAATCTCCAGCAGTTCTTCTCTTGCAATTTTACTATCCGGAATAACATCTGTCACTTTCGGTTCCCCGCTGGTAATCGTTCCTGTCTTATCCAGCGCCACGATCTGAACTTTTCCGGTCTCTTCCAGAGAAACCGCTGTTTTAAACATAACACCGTTTTTTGCACCTTTTCCGCTTCCGACCATGATCGCTACCGGAGTGGCAAGACCAAGCGCACATGGACAGCTAATCACCAGAACAGCAATTCCTCTTGCAAGCGCAAATCCCACACTCTCTCCTGCCAGCATCCATACGGCAATGGTAATGACCGCAATCACGATTACAATCGGAACAAAGACTCCGGATACTTTGTCTGCAACTTTTGCAATCGGCGCCTTGGTTGCTGCTGCATCACTGACCATCTGGATAATCTGGGACAGTGTCGTGTCCTCTCCCACACGGGATGCCTCACAACGGATATACCCCGACTGATTGAGTGTCGCAGCAGAAACAATGTCTCCTGCTTTTTTGTCTACCGGAATACTTTCTCCTGTAAGCGCCGATTCATCAATCGCACTGCTTCCTTCCAGCACAATACCATCCACGGGTATATGCTCACCCGGGCGAACCACAAACACATCCCCTTTTCTCACCTGCTCGATGGAAACTGTCTGTTCCTGCCCGTTCCGGATCACAACCGCCGTCTTTGGCGCCAGGCGCATCAGGCCTTTTAAGGCATCTGTAGTCTTTCCTTTGGAACGTGCCTCCAGCATCTTACCGACAGTGATCAATGTCAGAATCATCGCTGCAGATTCGAAATAAAACTCATGCATATAAGTCATCACGCCTGCCATATCCTGACGCATCTGTGCATCTGTCATGGCAAACAATGCATAGGTGCTGTAGCCAAATGAAGCGCCTGCTCCAAGTGCTACCAGCGTATCCATATTAGGCGCGCCGTGCAGCAGACTTTGAAATCCACTGACAAAAAACTTCTGATTGATGATCATCACACATCCTGTCAGCAAGAGCTGTAAAATTCCCATTGCCACATGATTCTCTGCCAGAATCCCGGGAAGCGGCCAGTTCCACATCATATGTCCCATCGAAAGATACATCAGCGGCACAAGGAAACAAAACGATAAGATCAGCCGCTTTTTTAAGACCGGAGTCTCTTTATCTTTCAGAAATTCCTCTTCTGCATGTTCTGCCGGCTTTGCGGTATTCTCTCCCTTTACAGAAGCTGAATATCCCGCTTTTTCCACTGCTGCAAGAATGTCTGCTTCTTTCGCATCTCCCTCCACGCCCATGGAATTCGTCAGAAGACTGACTGAACACGAAGTCACTCCCTCAACTTTGGAAACTGCCTTTTCCACTCTTGTACTGCATGCCGCACAGCTCATTCCGTTCACATTGTATTGCTTCACAATATCACCTCACTTTACTTCATCAGTTTTTGAAGCGTTGCTACTAACTCTTCCACTGTCTCTTCTTTTCCCTGACGGATATCCTCTGCCACACAGGTCCGGATATGATTGCCAAGCAGCACTTTACTAAAGCTGTTCAACGCCGCATTAACTGCTGAGACCTGGATCAGAATGTCCGTACAATACGTATCACTTTCTACCATTTTTTTGATTCCCCGCACCTGACCTTCAATCCTGTTCAGACGATGGATCAAATCTTTATATTCTTTTTCTGTGCGTTCTTTTGTCTTTGTTGTATGACAGCACTCTCTTTTTTCTTCCATTTCTTTCACCTCATTTCATACACGCATTATATACCCTTATGGGGTATATTTCAAGTAAAATTTTATAGCAATTTTTTTCTTTCCGCATTATAATAATTTTACATTGTTTTCAATCATCAAAATAAAACAGCCGGGGAAAGAACCATTTCTGATTCCTTCCCCGGCTATTTTCTTTTCATATTATTCATAGTCTTTCACAAGAAACATCGGCTTGATCGCCATGACCTCATCGTATTCTTCCTGCTCAAGCTCCACACTGGAATTCATTGCTTTCAAATCCTGCTTCAGCAATTCCAGAGCTTCTGCCACAGACCGTGTCCGTTCTTCTGCAATAATATCAATCATTCTTCGAAGTACTGCCGGATGTGCATAACACGCCGGAAGAGGAAACTTCGGATATTCTGCAATGTAGCGATACATCGCTTCTATCGCCTTCTTCAGCCTGTCTTCCACATACCGCCTGTTATTGCGGGCAGTAGGAAGAACATTCGCACTGGAGAAGAAAAAGATGGCGGCCAGTCCGAACAGCAGAAAATAAATTCCGAATCCCGCTTTTGTGACCAGCGCATAAATCCCGTAAACCAGTGCCGCAATCCCCATCAGGGTAATGAAAAGCGCTGCCCATTTATAAGCAGGATTGCTCTTATCATAGGTTCTTTTTCTCTTCGCACAGCTGCTCAGTTCCCGATATAACTCAGGTCTTTTTTCCAAAAACTGCGCACATTTTTCTAACCATTGGATTTCTTCCCGCGCATCCGAAAAAGCAATCCTTGCTTTTTTCTGTTCAAGTATCCGCTGTTTCTCCAGCAGTTTTTTTTCTGCCTGCACGCTGTGCACCGGCATCTCGGGACGGATACTTCGGATATGGTCAAGCAGTGCATCTACCTGCTCTTCTCTTTTGAAAATACACTGCTTTTCCTCTCCGCCGTCATACTGCACGACCAGATATGGAATCGTGGCAAACATTCCTTTTCCCGAAAAACCGCCTTTACTCATGGCTACTCTTTTAAATACTCTTGATACCGAGTCCAGAGCTACATAATATCTTCTGTCAAAGTAAAAGCTGCTCAGATAAAGAGCCTTTTGACCCACTCCACAGGGGCCGAATCTCCTGCAGTTCTTTTTATCCGCTTCCAGCTCCCGCTCTTCTATTTTCTGTCTGCCCAGCTGCTTTGGTTTCCATATCATCTCGTGTCAGTCCTTTCTGTTTGTGTTTTATGAAAACACTTTATTTTGCTGCTTTCGCAGGTTTTCTCGTTGCATACAGGAAAATGGCAAGGAATCCTGCTGCCAGAATGATACCTGCCGGATACGCAACAGCTGTTCCCAGTCCCAGACATTCTTTCGCATAGAAGAAATATGTCATGGAGACTGCACTCATAAAGGTAGCCGGAACTGCTGTCAGCCAGTAATTCTTCTTCTCACGGAACAGATACATACTTGCTGTCCAGAGAACGATCATTGCCAGTGTCTGGTTGGTCCAGCTGAAATATCTCCAGACGATCGTATAATCCAGATGTCCGATAATAGCACCTGCACCTAACAACGGAACACAAAGCAACAAACGTTTGCTGTATTTGGACTGCTCGATCTTAAACCAGTCCGCCAATACCAGTCTTGCACTTCTAAATGCCGTATCTCCGGATGTGATCGGGCATACGATAACACCGATCATCGCCAGTGCAACTCCGATTCCTCCCATTGTCTTTGAGCAGACATCATAAATCGCTGCTGACTGGCCATTTGCAAGAATCGCGCTTAATCCTGTACTCAGACCGCCTGTCACTTCATACAATGCGCATCCTGCAGCAGCCCAGATCAGTGCGATCACACCTTCCGCCACCATAGCTCCATAAAATACAAAATGTCCCTGACGCTCTGATTTCATACAACGTGCCATCAGCGGTGACTGTGTAGAATGGAATCCGGAAATCGCTCCGCAGGCAACTGTGATAAACATAACGCTCCAGATCGGCGCACCGTCCGGATGCATACTGGAGAAGTTATTCCAGATTTCCGGGATCACAAACTCGGAATGTGTAAAGATTCCAATGATAACTCCTACCGCCATGATGATCAGGCAGATTCCGAATACCGGGTAAATCCGTCCGATGATCTTATCAATAGAAATAAATGTTGCGATAAAATAGTATGCCAGAATGATCCAGAGCCAGAATTCTGTACTGGCAAGAATTCCGCCGATTCCGCCCTCCTTGAACAATGTCACGATCAGACCTGCAGGTCCGACTGCAAACACAGTTCCTACCATAACCAGCAGAACCACACTGAATACACGCATCACATTTTTCATTGCATTTCCAAGGTAAATACCACAAACCTCTGAAATTGATGTACCATTATTTCTTTCAGAAAGCATACCTGAAAAGTAATCATGGACACCGCCTGCAAAAATCGTACCAAATGTGATCCATAAAAATACGATCGGTCCCCACAGGGCTCCCTGCATGGCACCAAAAATCGGTCCCAGGCCTGCAATGTTTAAAAGCTGCACTAAAAAGAGCTTCCACTGCGGCATTACCACGTAATCCACACCGTCATTGATTTTGACAGCAGGCGTCTCCCTGTCATCCGGTGCAAATGTGTTTTCTACGATCTTCCCGTAGACAAAATAGCCTCCGATCAACAGAAGCAGACATAGAAAGAAACTAATCATAGAAATCCCCCTCCTTCTCTTTAGAGAATTTTAATAAATTTATTTTTCTTTTATAATTATATGTTTATTTTAAACAATTTTCAATAGTTTCCTTCTACTTTTTATTACATTTTTTACATTTTCAAACCCGGAATTTTTTCTTAATCTCCCGAACGAACGATTTTCCACGAAAAACTACGATTCCGGCCAGCAACAGAATGCTGATTCCTGTACAAAGTAAAGACGGATACCGGATCCGGACTGCCCCTGCTGCCAGAAGAATTCCCGGAATACATCCAAAGGCGCCGATCTGAACAAGATAAAACAAATATTCGTTTTCCTCCAGCCTGCACACCCTTGCGACCACTGTCATTGCTGCAAGAATGACCAGCGATGCAAGCGGGAGTACAAAATCCACTGCCCATCCATGCCATCCGGTAAAAACGTCCCACAAAAGCCCCGCTGCCGAGCAGAAGCTGCCACATTCCATTTTTCAGAAGGTTCCTGCGCTTTTTATAGCCTACCATTACAAACAGCCAGGTACAAAGTACTCCCCCGCTCACAAAGCCTGCCCACAAAAATCCGGAAGGAAGCATCAGATTGACCACCCAGCTGATCACAACCGCAGCAATACACAAAAACGTAAAAATCTGCATACTCTTCTGCATCAGTCCCAGCTTCTTTTCCTGATATCCGGGGAAGTCATTCTCTTGTTCTGTAACGTGAATCCCTTCCTCTTTTAAGATCCGCAGAAAATTCCGCTGGATATTATGACTCAGTATTTTCGAGGTGATCCCTACTCTCATTTTATCCCCGTAAGAGCAGGAGCACATCTGCAGTTTGTCCGTACTTGTAAAAAATCCAAACGAATCCACATAGGTCTCAAACACATCCGGAAGCTGGATTTTTCCGATATTGGAATAAATCGCGGAAATACTTCTCCCGCCAAGCGTCGTTCCAGCCAGCAAAAACAGGTTTTTAATCTCCAGAGGCACGGCCCGAAGCAGAGGATTTTTTTCCAGACGGACAAGCCGGTTCATATTGTCTGCAATCCGCTCTTTTACAAGTTCTGTTCGAAAGACATGCTGCAGATTCTGCAAAACTTCCTCAAATCTCGTATTTTCTTCAAACACCTGACCAGCTTCAATCCAACCAAAAAAGTTCGTCATGGAATAGGAGGGAAAATAATTTCTCAGATTCACCGGCACCATCAGAGTGACCGGCTTTTTCATCTGACTTCTCGGCATCTCCTCGTGAATCGCACAAAGCAGTGCGGCAGAGAGAAATACCGTGACTGACACCCCGTATGATTTTGCCTTTCTGTATACTTCTTTCGCGGAAAGAACCACCTCTAAAACAGACATCTCCTCCTGCTCCAGCCTTTCCCCCTTCAGCTGGAATGCAGGTCTGCTCTTTTTGACACTGCCATAATCTGATTTTGAATAATACTGCGAAAAGCTGTCTTCTTCGTGATCACTGGCTGTGGAAATCTCTTCTTCTGAAACAGGCGGAAACTCCACCTGTGGATAGCAAATCATCAGGTAATTCCGCACCAGTTCTTTTAAAAAATTCAGCGCTCCCGTCCCATCAGTCAGACAATGAAACACTTCCAGATTTATTTTCTTTTTATAATAAGAAACCTCAAACAGAAAGCTTTTCTGATCAGGCACATACAGTCCGCTGCAGGGCGGCCGATCTTCTGCCTTGACTTTTGGTTTTAAATTCCGCTGCTCCATATAGAACCAGAACAGCCCTTTCCTGAGAACCGAACAATACAGCGGATACTTTTCCAGCGTACATTCCACTGCTTTTTGCAGAACTTCCTCTATGACATCCTCTTTCAGTTCACAATACAGCCGGAATACCCTGGTATCTTTCTTCCCGGTTGCTGCCGGAAATGCCTGTGCTGCATTATCCAGCTTTCTCCACTGTGAACGTTTCTTTTTCTGCATCGTTACCCCTCCCGTAAAAAATGGTCAATATACGCAAAACTCTCTTCCACATGAAGTCTTGAAACTCCAAGTGCAAAATACCCGTGAAATGCCCCTGCGATTCGATAGCATGTCACCTTATTTCCGGCTTCTTTCAGTCTTTTGGCATAATCCTCGCCCTCATCTCTAAGCGGATCAAACTCTGCACTCAGCACCAGCGTTTCCGGCATATTTGTCAAATCTTCTGCAAGAACAGGCGCCACATACGGACTTTTTAAATCCTCCTGCTTCCCGATATAAAGCTGCAGATAGTCATGCATCTTTCCTCTGGTAAGCAGATATCCTTCTCCGTTCTCCCGAATCGAATCATATGCAGAATCCAGTGTGTAGCAGTTGTTTACTGCCGGGTAGACCAAAATTTGCTTATGAATTGAAAATTCCCCGCGGTCTCTTGCCAGCAGACACAACGCCGCCGCCAGATTTCCTCCGGAGCTGTCTCCCATAACAGAAATCTGTCCCGGCTCAATCTTTGGAAAGATTTTCCCCTGATACAGTGCCCTTGCAGCCAGATAACAATCCTCAAGCCCTGCCGGAAACGGATACTCCGGTGCCAGGCGATATTCTACAGATATGATGGTCTTGTCAACAGATTTTGATAGCATACTGCAGATTCTGTCATATGTTTCTACACTCTCTGTAGACCATCCTCCTCCATGGATAAAAAAAATCGCGGAGGAAATCTCTTCTTTCTGCCTTTTTGTCTCTTCTGATGGGAAATATAATCTCAAAGGAGTCTTTCCACACTCTGTTTTTATCACAATATCTTCTTTCTCCACCCAGAGATGAAGCGGATCTAATTTTTTTAGATTTGCCAGCTTTCTGGCTGTATTTATCTCAATATTCTGGTTTGAAAATGCTGCCAGAACTGTCTGTATTACCTGATTCATAAATTGCCATTCTCCGTTACTGTATGAACAGTCACTATTCTCCTGTTGTATTTCTGAACTTTTATTATAGCACAGAAAAAGGCGAATGCCATCCTGACTTTCGCCATGGACAGCATCCGCCGTCATTTTTTCTGACCAGATACAAGCTTACTCTCCGAGAAAATAATGTCCGTACGCATCTGCCGCCTTGATCGCATCTGCCACTTTCTTCGGTGTCACTTCAAACGGCATATTGTGCAGAGTATCTGTCTCGGCACAGGCTGCCTCTGCCACTTTCATCAACTGTTCTTCCGTAATCTTACCTGCTCCCAGCTGTTCCAGTGTAACCGGAAGTCCACATTCGATGCAGAAATCGATCACCTGCTGCAGCTCTTCTGACGGGATGTTCTCAAGCACCAGCTGTGTGATCGTTCCAAATGCCACTTTCTCTCCATGGTACATATGATGACATTCTTCGAGTACTGTCAGACCATTGTGAATCGCATGTGCTCCTGCAAGACCGCCGCTTTCAAAGCCAATTCCGGACAGCAGTGTATTTGCCTCGATCACTTTTTCCACTGCTTCTGTACAGGCACCTGCTTCCAGTGCAAGCTTCGCCTTCACACCTTCCTCCATCAGCGTATCAAAACACAATTTTGCAAGAGCCATAGCTGCCCCGGTAATCTTTCCGCCTGCACAGGATGCGGCATCTGATCTCTGACACGCTCTTGCTTCAAAATAAGTTGCAAGAGCATCTCCCATTCCGGCAACGGTAAGGCGAACCGGTGATTCTGCAATAATCTCTGTATCCATCATGACCATATCCGGATTGGACGGCAGGAACAAATACTCCTCAAACACACCTTCTTCTGTATAAATTACAGAAAGTGCGCTGCACGGTGCATCTGTAGATGCGATCGTCGGACAGATCAGAACCGGCGTCTTTTCATAATATGCCACTGCCTTTGCAGTATCAAAAATCTTACCTCCGCCGATACCGATCACGACATCACACGCTTCTTTTTTCACGATTTCTCCAAGACGTTTGATTTCTTTTTTACTGCATTCACCATTGAAGTAATCAAAAACATATCCACATTCTTTTCCTTCAAAGCTTTTCTCCACCATTGCTCCGATTCGCTTGTATCCACCCTTGCTGATCAGGATCAGAGCCTTCTTTCCATAATTCTGAGCATATTCTCCCAGTTTTTTCATCTCTCCTGCGCCCTGCACATATTTTCCCGGGCTGATCAATACCTTTGCCATTGTCAATTCCTCCTGTCATCATTTGCTGTAATTCTTTTGTTAATATTTTATCACTAAATGCAGTGGAACGGCTACTGTTTTTTTATATTTTTCTGTTGCCAGTACATCACTATGGCCAAATAATTTTCTTCCATTCGGTATTTGAATGAACTATAATGATAATATGAATGATTTTGTGGTTATCAGATGAAAATCGGAGAGCCGATTCAATAGATTTCAGTTTCTATGTAAGCAATTCCGTGGAAACCTGACCCACAAATAACATGATTTGATTTTTCAGAAAAGGAGACAACTTATGAACATCCACCCACTGATCCCAGAGGATTATCCTGTGATCGATTCTTATATGCAGGAGCTTCACGACCTTCATGTTCAGGGACGCCCTGATTTATTTATTCCTGCAAGTCACATTTATTCAGAAGCCGACTTCCGTGAAATAACAACCGACGGCAATCACATAGCTCTTGCAATGACAGATGACCATTTTATCGCCGGTTTTATCATTGCCGCGCTCCGGACCAAAAGCAATATGGTGACCGGAACACTCATCGCATATGTAGATGATATGTTTGTACACCCTTCTTACCGTGGTCAGAAAATCGCAACGACTCTTTTTCATGAAATGGAACAAAAAGCAAAAGAACTCGGAGCCACAAGAATCGATCTGATGGTATGGGAATTCAATGAATCTGCACAGGAATTATACCGGTCACTGGGTATGACCCCGCAGAGGTATATTTTAGAAAAATTACTGTAATCAGGAGTCAATCACTCCTGATACAAAAACTTTACAGACTCATATATTTCGGAAAAATCAATCTCACATTCCCCCTGGAATATTCCCACAGGTACACGATTTTCAAATCCATAGACAACCGGAAGTTCTTCATTTTCCAGATCATACACTACAACTTTTTTCTTATCCGGGTCGATAAGCCAGTATTCCCTGACTCCCGCTGCCGCATATTTGCTATGTTTGATATTCATATCAATTTTTCTTGTAGCAGGGGACAAGATTTCCATAATCAGATCCGGAGCTCCATACACATGTGTCGGAACTATTTTCTCACGGTCACATACCACCAAAACGTCCGGCTGTACCATTGTCTTTTCATCACAATCAAGCTGTACATCTACCGGTGCAGAAAAAACCATGCATGCTCCCTTCTTTTGGCTGATGAAAGCATGAAACCGTACACTGATTTCCAAGCTGATCTTCTGATGAATAATTGTAGGCGCAGACATATCATAGATCACACCATCAATCAACTCTGCTCGTCTTTCATCCGGAAGTTGATAGTAATCCTCAAGAGTACACTCTCGACTTTTTTTTGATAC
>ERZ791843.1198-NODE-1198-length-11035-cov-3.31439_pt1 | contig 11035 bp, 8 predicted proteins | sample MGYA00510290_ERZ791843 | MGnify/ENA primary metagenome ERZ791843 (study PRJEB30046, sample SAMN00715254) | human gut metagenome | study: EMG produced TPA metagenomics assembly of the A metagenome-wide association study of gut microbiota in type 2... | reverse complement strand
TAACTGATTCCAAATACTTTCAATGCCAGGATCACAATAACTATAGATACTAATAATGGATTTAATATCGCTAATCCCAGCTTTCTCTTTAAAAATAGTCCGATCTCATATGCGATCAAACTGATCGTTACTCCTGCAAACAATGATTGTCTGAACATTTCATTCATTTTTGATTCCTCTCTTCTGTGCTATCATTTGTGCTATTTTTCCTGTGACTACCATAACAAATATTGTGATCACTACAGTTATGACTAGTATTGGCAGTAATAATGGCTGTAAAACTTTCCACGAATCAATTAATCCAGCTGCTGCTGGAATAAACATAACGGGCATGATCTCAATCAGAAAAAATGCTGCCTCTTTAACTTGACTCGTCTTCAAAATACCAGTCACCAGACATAACAACATTAACACCAGTCCATACACACTTGCCGGAATTGGCAATGGTATGAACATCTTAAGCACTTCTCCCAAAAAAGAGAGTAGTAAAATAATCATAAATTGTCTAAGAAATTTCATACACTCCTCCAGTTTTTCATATTAAGTCTTTTTTCTTGTATACAATATTATGGTACTACCAACTTTTAATGTCAATACTTTATTTATTGTCATTTTTTAAAAAAATAGAATCCTGCATCGACAGAATTCTATTTTTTTACCTAAATTATTTTACAACTTTTGCAGCTTTAGCATTGATATATCCAACAAATTTTCCTGATTTTGTATACAATGCAAGATATTTATTTCCATTCTCATGTTTATATCTATATTTTGCCACATATGTCTTTTTATAAACTTTTGTTTTTGATTTCTTCCATTTGAAATTCTTATATAGTTTATATTTTTTACTCTTGATCTTTACACGTTTTCCATAAGCGTATGCTTTTCCCTGCTCTGGCAGTGTTGCTGAACCTAAGCGTTTGACTGCTTTCTTGTTAATATACCCAACAAATTTACCACCTTTTGTATAAAGAGCAAGATATTTATTTCCATTCTTATGGTCATATCTATATTTTGCTACATATGTCTTTTTATAAACTTTTGTTTTTGATTTCTTCCATTTGAAATTCTTGTAAAGTTTATATTTTTTCTTTGTAACTTTCACTCGGTAATTATAACTGATCGCAGGTCCCGCTGCTGTTCTTGTATATACAACTTTCTGTACTGTATTACCTTCCTGTGTTCCCTTTAATGTCATGTTATAATTTTTATTCTTTGGATAATATCCAGAGAATTTTGGTAATGTGATCTTGCGGGTCTTTCCTACTTCAACTTTGACATACTGGGTAGCATATACTTCTTTTCCATTTTTATCAACGATCTTCAATGCTATGATCTGTTCTTTTCCTTTGGACACAGAATCTTTGTAGAACTTCAATGACTGTAATGGATATCCGTTGGAATCAAATAACGTCTGGTTATCCCAGCTGCATCCACCCCATGCTGGCTGTCCATTATAATACATCTTGTTATCTGGATAGTATCCTTTTGCTCCCTGGGCTGCCCATCCAGTTCCATAACGATCAGACATATCCTTATTGTACTTCCAATTGGTCCATCCTGCTTTTACAGGAATCCATGCTCCTTCCCAGTAAAAAGCTCCAAGTCCATTATCATTTGATAACAATGTCTGATACATATCCGTCAATGCATCCACCTGTCCCTGTGGATCATCAGAATATACTTTTGCATTTGCATGTCCTTCACCAATGACATTTGATGTACCATCCGCATCTTTTAAACTGTTAAGCCAGCTTGTTTCCATAACCGCATACATTTTTCCTCTTGACTTGGCAAGATTTTCTATTTTCTGAAGTCCAGCTAATGCATTTTTACTGGAATTTCCTTGCCAGAATTGATAAAATGAGCTACCGAAAACATCATAGTCCACTCCATTTCGTTCCCATGCATTCATGATTTCTGAACATTTTCCATAACCCATACTTTCAAGATGCAGTGTAACTAATGCTTTTGGTGTGCATTCTCTGACTGCTTTGATCCCTGCTTTTAAATATCCACATAAAATCTTGGCATTCTTTGCATTTCCCCATGTATCTTTATAAGTTTCTCCCTTTGAATAATCTGGCATGATATCAAGCATTCCATTTGTAATCTCATTTCCAACTTGTACCATTCCGATATCTGCTCCAACTTCCTGGAATTTCTTTATCGTATCCTTTGTAAAATCGTAAACATTTTGTTTCATCTTTTCTGTATCATTTTTATCTTTTTCCCAAGCTTTTGGTATCTTTTGAAGTGCTGGATCCGCCCAGAAATCAGAATAGTGGAAATCTAGCAGAAGTTTCATATCATACTGTGCAGCTTCCTTTGCAATTTCAAGACCAGCTGCCACATCATTCGCACCACCTCCGTATGTTTCTCCTTTTTCATTGGTTGGATCATTCCAGATACGGATTCGAATATAATTAACTCCATTATCATGCAATACTTTTAACAATGACGTTTCTTTTCCGTCAAAATCATAGTATTTTACGCCTGCTTTCTTTAGTGCTGTATAGGATGAAATATCCATTCCTCGAATGGAACTTTGTGACATATTATTAAGTTTTTTGACAGAAGCTGTTAGATTCTTAAGTCCTGTATCTCCACCATATTCCCATGGATCTTTGTAGCTGCTTACATCAACCTGATTTCCTTGTGCATAAGCAAAGATTGCAAGTGAAGACATTGCTTGTCCATTTTCATCAAAGAATGAGTTCCATGCCCCGACAAAATCTGCATCATCATAGATCAATCCACCTGCATTTTTCTCATCGATCGTTACCTGAAGATAATCATAAATGCTCTTTGTCTGTGTCGTTATACTGGCTTTTCCTTCTGAATCTTTCCATGGACATTTGACACTGGAAATGATCATCTGCTTTCCTGCCGCCTTTTCTTCTACTGTATTCTTTAATGTTTTTACATAATTGTCATTGTGTGTATCCGGATAGATGTTTACTCCAATATAATCATAATCAACATCAGCATTTCCTAATTTTCCAATGATCCATTGAATATCTGAAGCATCTGTTGTTGGTGCCGATACACTAACAGCCGGTTTGATTCCTTCTTCTCTGATCATTTTCGAGATTTTGCTCATTGCAACAAAGCCTTCCCATCCATCTCCACTACTCATATTTAAGAAATTATAGTTTACTTCATTTCCGATCGTGATCATCGTTGGGACTGCATCTGCTGCCTTCAATTCTTTGATGACGTTTTTTGTATACTCCAGTGCCTTTTTTTCTGCTGAATCAGTATCCCAACCATCTGGTAATTTCTGCACCCCTGCATACGTTATATCATCAGAATATAACAATGTAACATTTGTTTTTAATCCTGCTTTCTTGGCTTCTTTTAATGTCTTCTTAGCGTTTTCTAAAGACAGATAGCTTTCATTACCCTCTTTATCTTTTGTTGGATTCACTGCAACTTTCACAGAAATCGTATTGATTCCCTGTGATCTTACATATTCAAACACATTGGAAACTTCGATTCCTTTGTAATTTTTCCAGACTTTTTTCCACGCATTTTTTTGCAATTGATAATGGGAAAAATCTGCTCCTAAAACCGTCTGACTGCTGATTCCATTTATTTTCTTATACTGTGACATATCATTCGTATCACTGCTTATTGTTTCTGCCTTTGACTCCGCTTTTACGTTATGTGCAAACATTGGCATGGATGTTAATCCTGTTGAAACAGTTAATGTTGCTGCCACCAATGTTGTCAATATCTTTTTAACTTTGTTCATTTAACTTCTCCTTCCCTATCCTTTGTTATTTTTCTTACATTTTAACGCATGTAAATCATAAATGTGAATAAATCCTTCTGAAATTGTATTCCTTTTGCACTTTCATATTTCCATGCCTGTCCTGGCACTCCATAAATATAATATGCAGATGATGTCAACCCTCCTCTCTCTAATCGTTCTCTCTTAAACCAGTTTCCAAAAGAGCTGGTTGGTCTGCTCTTGATCGGATGAGAATCTAAGACCAGATATTTTTTTGTCTTGGGATTAAAATCAGCAACTGTTACATAATGTCCTGGTACATGCGAGATTGCTACACAACCTTTTTTCAGATATTCTCTTACTTCTGATGTACTGTAAGTTGTCTTAATATAAGCGAACCCATATGTGTCTCCAAATTTCTTCGCTGCCGCCTTAAAAATCCCATCATGTGTTCCGGCACCTATGATCCTGTAATGTTTCTCCACTGCATAATCTGCAAACAACATTGGATCAACAAATTGCCCATTCAATGCATATACTGCATTTGTGATCGCCACAACTCCGCAGCCTGCTGCTGCCATTTTCCCACTGTAATCCGAAACATTTCCATAATCTTTTCTGGCCCATGCAGGATCAAACTGCATAAAATCACGATACGGATATACATTTTTATTGTTAAGACGCATTATCTGCCATTGATAAGACTTCTGTGCTGCTTCTTTCTGTGTTTTTGTGAAACAGTTGTTCATATCTTTTATTTTACCGTCTGTCAAGGTACCATTTTCATCCATTGACAGATATTTTTCATTTTTTATATTTTTGATATAAAAATGATCGTACTCACGTATTAGTTTCCATGTGTGATCTTCTTTGCTTTGATTCAAAATCGAAACTTGATATTTCTGATTTCCCAGAAAAATGATCTGTACACGAATTCCTTCTCCAGAAGCTTTATTTTGTATCCAATAAGTTCCATTTCCTAGCAACTGTTTTTCATTCCCATTATATGGAATAGCTTCCTTATGATACAAACCTCTATCAATCCATCCAATTCCATATGCTTTCTTTTTCTCATAGATCACCTGAACATGATCGGATGTTTTACTAACCACGATCACTCCTGAATATCTTGGCGCTACCCCTATCTTTTTACTTCCTGAAGATGTTTCAAAAACATTCATCTTTTTTTTCAAAAATGCATAACTCTTTTTGAATGAACGATCATAAATTTTCCCAGCAAATTCATCATAGACCGTCTGGGGATTATCAAAATATCCTGGCTGTGCTGCCTGTATTTTGATGCCTGAGATCATGCAAAGAACAAGGCATATCACTACACAGATTCTTCTTTTATTTTTCCTATATTGTTTTGTCATTTGATTTTCCTTTTATTTTGTTAATTCTATTGACAGTATATCATTTTCATGATAAATTATTAATCAGTTCTGCTGCTGTGGCACAGGAGGTAGCGCACCTCATTGGTAGTGAGGAGGTCACGGGTTCAACTCCCGTCAGCAGCTTTATAAAGAAGACTTAAAACATCCGTTTTAAGTCTTCTTTTTATTTCTCTTATCTTTACTTTAACTTTCCTGATCATTTCTGATCTTCCTGCGAATCCTCTGAATCGCATTATCAATGGACTTATCACTTTTTCCAAGTTTTTTTGCAATCGTTGTATATGTTTCTCCATTCAGATAATGATACATCACCTGTTTTTCGAATTTACTTAAATTCTGGTCAAGCATTTTGTAATAATCATTTAATTCTTCCTTTCGAAGCATCATCTCCTCCGGAGTTTCCTCCGGAGTTTCTAAGATTTCATCCAATGATAATTCTTCTTCCTGATTCTTTTGTTCAAACAGAGAGATTGCTGTATTCAACGGAATATGTTTTTTTCTGTTAAATGCAGTGATCGTTGTATAGATCTGTCTTTGCACACACAGATAAGCAAACGTTGAAAACGAAGTGTTTTTTTCTTCCTGATAGGATGTCACTGCTTTAAAAAGCCCGATCATTCCTTCCTGGATCAGATCTTCTTCATCCCCACCTGCAAGAAAAAATCTTCTTGCCTCTTTCCTTACCATATCCCTGTATCTCTCTAACAGACATTCCATCGCATCATCATTACCGCTTTGGATCTGTCTGAGCAATTTCTCATCAGAAATTGTTTTTAATTCTTTCATTCTTTATTTTCCCAGTCGTTGTCTTACAACTTCAAACGCCAGAACACCTGCTGCTACAGAAGCATTCAGTGAATCAATATCTCCTTTCATTGGAATAGATGAGATAAAGTCACACTTTTCCTTTACCAAACGGCTCACACCGCTTCCTTCATTTCCAATAACAAGCCCGATCGATCCTGTCAGATTCTGACGATAGATCACTTCTCCATCCATATCTGCACATGCAAACCACATACCACGTTCTTTTAATTCATCCATTGTCTTTCCAATATTTGTTACTTTCACAACTGGTGTATAATTGATCGCACCTGCAGATGTTTTTGCTACGGTTGGTGTAATTCCAACTGCACGATGCTTTGGAATGATCACTCCATGTGCACCTGCAAGATTTGCTGTACGAATGATTGCCCCAAGATTATGAGGGTCTTCAATCCCATCTAACAGGATAAAGAAAGGATCCTCACCCTTTTCTTCTGCTCTTTTAAACAGATCCTCAATCGTTCCATATTCATATGCTGCGACAATTGCAACAACTCCCTGATGATGTTCATTTGTCAGCTGATTCAAGCGTTCTTTATCTACAAATTTAAGAATCGCATCTGTTTTCTTTGCCTCTCTTACGATCGTACGGATCGGTCCATCCTGACATCCATCCAATACAAAAATCTTGTCGATTGGTTTCTTTGCTCTTAAAGCCTCGATCACGGCATTACGCCCTGCGATCAGATCTTCTTTATGATTCATGTTCTTCTCCTATTTCTTCTTTTTTATTCAAATCAAAACCGATCCCGATCAATTCGATGATGCGGTCCATATCTCCTGCCAGATATAAATATCCAACCAAAGCTTCCACTCCAGTTGCTTTTCTGTAATCCATCATAGATGCATTCTTTGCAACAGAACCTGATTTGGAATTTCTTCCACGTTTATAAACAGCCATTTCTTCTTCTGTCAAAAATGGCTCGATCTTTTCAAACACTTCTTTTTGTGCAGAAGCTTTGACCATACTGCTTGATTTTTTGTGATACTTATTCACACTCATATTCCCTGCAGACATAACGATCGTTCGGATCACGATCTCATAGATCGCATCTCCAATGTAAGCAAGAGATAATGGAGAGTAACTTTTGGGATCCAACCCATCAAGATACAATCCTTCTTTGATCTTTTGAATTAAGCTCTGCTCCATTTTACACCTTCTCTTGTATCTTTTAATACGATACCCTGCTCTAATAACTGGTCTCTGATCTCGTCTGCTCTTGCAAAATCTTTGTTCTTTCTTGCCGCCTGACGTTCTTCGATCAGTTTTTCGATTTCTTCATCTAGGATCTCTTCTTCTTTTGTTGTTTCAATTCCAAGAACGCTGCAAAGATCTTCTAATACTTTTAGTACTTTCTTTGCATAGTCTGCACTGAAGTCTTTCACTGTTGAGTTTGATTCACGCACGATCTCAAAAATAGCCGAAACTGCATCTGCTGTGTTAAAGTCATCTTCCATTGCATCTTCAAATTTCTTTACAAGTACTTCTATATTAGCAAAATGTTCTGTTTCTTCTTTGCTTAAAGAACCTGTTTCTTCTTTAGCTGCCATCTCTCTGCATAGATCGATCGCTGTCAAGATACGGTCCAATCCTGTTTTTGCACTTTCTACTAAAGTATCACTGAAGTTTAATGGGGTTCTGTAGTGTGCACTTAACATGAAGAAACGGATCACCTGTAATGGATACTTTTCTCCAATTTCACGCACTGTAAAGAAGTTTCCTGCTGATTTAGACATTTTCTTATTGTTGATATTTAAGAAACCATTATGCATCCAGTAATTCGCAAACTTCTCCCCATTGCATGCTTCACTCTGTGCGATCTCATTTTCATGATGAGGGAAAATCAAGTCTTCTCCACCTGCATGAATATCAATTGTATCTCCGATATATTTCTTAGACATCTCAGAACACTCAATATGCCATCCTGGTCTTCCTTCTCCCCATGGAGAATCCCATGCGATTTCTCCTTCTTTCTTTGGTTTCCATAATACAAAATCAAGAGGATCTTCCTTTCCTTCTTCTCCTGTTACCTTGATCTCGCGATGTCCTGCTTCTAGATCATCAATATTTTTCTTGGAGAGTTTTCCATAATCTTTAAAAGATCTTGTCTTAAAGTATACAGTTCCATCTACTTCATATGCATGCCCTTTTTTGATCAATGTCTGAATCATTTTGATCATTCCACCGATTTCTTCTGTCGCTCTTGGCTGGTGGGTTGCAGGTTTGATATTTAACGCTTCCATATCTTGTTTGCATTCCTTAATATATCTTTCTGCGATCTCTGTTGCTGTTACACCTTCTTCATTTGCCTTCTTAATGATCTTGTCATCGACATCTGTGAAGTTTGAAACATAATTTACTTCATATCCTTTATATTCAAAGTAACGACGCACCGTATCAAAAATGATCATTGGTCTTGCATTTCCAATATGAATGTAGTTATACACCGTTGGCCCACAAACATACATTCCAACTTTCCCTGGATGCACCGGTACAAATTCTTCTTTTTGTCTTGTCAGTGTATTGTAGATTTTCATTTTTCTTTTTCCCTTCTGATTGCTTCTGAATTTTGATAATGTATAATAAATGTTTCCAGTGCCTGTCGTAATTCAGCATTCTCTCTTGCGAGCTTTTCGATATCCATATCGACTGGATTTGGAAGATCGATCTGGTCAAGCACAATACTCTGAATGCGATTGACTCTCTCTCCATCCTGTTTAACTACCTTACCTGGAACTCCGACAACAGTAGAATTCGGCGGTACATCAGATACAACAACACTTCCTGCACCAATCTTTGAGTTCTTTCCAATTGTAATAGATCCCAAAACCTTAGCACCTGAACTGATCATAACATTATCTTCAATCGTTGGATGACGTTTTCCAGTTTCATTTCCAGTTCCACCTAATGTAACACCTTGATATAAGGTCACATTATTTCCGATGATCGTCGTCTCGCCAATGACCACTCCATGCCCATGGTCAATAAAGAACCCTTCTCCGATCTGTGCACCTGGATGAATCTCAATTCCAGTTTTTCTCGCCCATTTCTGAGAAATCTTTCTAGCTTTGTAAAACTCTCCTTTCTTATATAATTCGTGTGCAACACGATGCCAATACAGTGCTTTTACATAAGGATACAAAAAAACTTCTTTCTCTTCCCTTAACGCAGGGTCTCTTAGTTTGATCGTATCATATTGGCTTTTCGCAAATTCTCGAAAACCCATCATAATTTCTAAACCTCCAATATATAGTATGTAATTTACAGGACTTTTTATATCATAGAGGATTCCATCAAAATTTTCTATAATACAAAAAACTCCGTCTCTAAATAAAGAGACGGAGTATATCCGCGGTTCCACTCTTTTAAAAGTTCCTGATCTTCTTATTATATATCTGACTAATATCACTTGATCAAGATACTTTCACTCGAATCCGTTAACGCCGGCAACGTACAAAACTACTTTATTCATCTTGTCTGCTCCCAGATGCATTCCAGACATCTTCCCTCAAAGCCGCTTCCAGCCGATGGCAGCTTCTCTCTGACAGTTCCAACTTGTCTGTACTAATTCTGTTCATTGCATTTAACTACGAATAGTTTATGCTTTTTCATCCAAAATGTCAACAGATTCTTATTTTTCATACAAAGTATTTGTTATTTATTCTGGTAAAACTCTCGCCTTCACAACAGCCTTCTTCACTGCACTTCCTACAATGATCGCGATCACGATCTTTGCCGCATCTCCTGGAAGATATGGAATCACACCTGCATATAATCCCTGTACAAATGTTAAATGCATCTGTGCACACAGCCAGATCGTTCCAAATGCATATGTTACTGCTGTTCCAAGTACCATACCAATTACTGCCATCACTATGTTCCCTGAGAATTTTTCTACAAAGAATCCACTGATCAATGCCAAAAAGATAAATCCAACCAAATATCCTCCTGTTGGTCCTGCAAGTTTAGCAAGCCCACCACTAAATCCTGAAAATACTGGAAGTCCTACTGCTCCGATCAGAAGGTATACAAGATAACTGATCGTTCCACGTTTCATCCCAATAACCATTACCGCAAAATAAATCACCAAGTTCGTAAATGAAATCGGTACTGGTGTAAATGGCAATGTGATCGACATTGGTCCTAAAATACAAGTTAATGCTGCCATTAATGCAATCAGTGTTAAATCCTGAATTTTCATTGTTTGTTGTTCCATAATAAATTTCTCCCTCACTTTTATTATTTTTCCTGTACTGACTGCCATTATATATCATCAATTCCTTATTGTCAACTTTGTTTTTTTAAAAGTTAACAATAAGAAGTCTTTTGATCATTCTAAAAAAAAGAAAGGCACCACCGATGCCTTTCTTAATCTTCGTTCTCTTCTTCTAAAATACCAAGTTCTTTGATCCGCTCCTCAATCTTCTTTAAAGATTCTTCATAAGTTCCTTCTTTTGTCTCTTCCCTCTCCTGATTCATTCCATCAAGTAATTCGTCAATATTCTTACTTAATGGATTGCTGTCCGTTTTTCTCGTCAATAATCCCATATCTGTCTCCTTCTTCCGCTTCTTTGATGATCCTGCATGGATTACCTGCAGCAACTACATTGGCAGGAATATCCTTTGTTACAACACTTCCTGCACCGATCACACTATTGTCGCCAATCGTAACTCCAGGAAGAATCGTAACCCCTCCGCCAATCCATACTTTATCTCCAATCTTAACTGGGAGGGCCCATTCATATCCCTTTTCTCGTCTCTTCACATCTGCTGGGTGGTTCGCAGTATAAATTCCTACATTCGGACCTATAAAAACATGATTCCCGATTTCAACTCCTCCACCATCTAAAATCGTCAGATTAAAGTTTGAGAAAAAGTCACTTCCAATCGTTGTCCTATATCCATAATCCAGATAAATGGGTGCTTCCAGATGAACATTCTTCCCAAGACTTCCAAATATCTGTCCTATCAGATAATTCCGACGTCCTTTATCTTCCCAATGTTCATTAAACTGTCTGGTTAGAGATTTTGCATAGTTCCTCTCTTCTATCAGAGCTTGATCCTCTGCATTATATA
>ERZ791843.1190-NODE-1190-length-11157-cov-28.1162_pt1 | contig 11157 bp, 5 predicted proteins | sample MGYA00510290_ERZ791843 | MGnify/ENA primary metagenome ERZ791843 (study PRJEB30046, sample SAMN00715254) | human gut metagenome | study: EMG produced TPA metagenomics assembly of the A metagenome-wide association study of gut microbiota in type 2... | reverse complement strand
AAATAAAATTCAGAATAGTTTTATCTCATCATCCATCTTATAACAAAAAATAATTAAAACAGGTTCTAAACTCTACTTATCTGAGTAGCATTCAGAACCTGTCTAAATCATATTTCATATCAAAACTATATCAGAACTGTTGATATAATCCTTGAATATTCCTTAATATATTACTTACTTGAAAGATACTCATCAATACCCTTAGCAGCAGCCTTACCAGCTCCCATAGCAAGGATAACTGTTGCAGCACCTGTAACAGCATCTCCACCTGCATATACAGCTTCCTTAGATGTCTGTCCATTTTCTTCTTCTGCAACGATACACTTTCTCTTATTTATCTCAAGACCCTTAGTTGTTGATGAGATAAGTGGGTTAGGTGATGTACCAAGTGACATAATAACTGCATCAAGGTCCATAACGAACTCCGAACCTGGTATCTCAACTGGCTTTCTTCTTCCAGAAGCATCTGGTTCGCCAAGTTCCATCTTTACACACTTAATACCTGTAACATTACCCTTCTCATCTGTAAGAACTTCTGTAGGATTAGTAAGAAGGTCAAATATGATACCCTCTTCCTTAGCGTGATGTACTTCTTCAGCTCTTGCCGGAAGCTCTTCCTCACTTCTTCTGTATACAATATGTACCTCTGCACCAAGTCTTAAAGCTGTTCTTGCTGCATCCATAGCAACGTTACCGCCACCAACTACAGCAACTTTCTTAAACTTAGCAATAGGTGTGTCATAATCTTCCCTGAATGCCTTCATAAGGTTACTTCTTGTAAGGTACTCATTAGCTGAGAATACTTCGTTAGCATTTTCACCAGGGATACCCATAAATCTAGGAAGACCTGCACCTGAACCGATAAATACTGCATCAAATCCTTCTTCGTTAAGAAGCTGGTCAATAGTCATAGACTTACCAATAACTACGTTTGTTTCAATCTTAACGCCAAGCTTTTTAACATTTTCTACTTCTGATGCAACAACTGTCTTCTTAGGAAGACGGAATTCTGGAATACCATATACTAATACTCCGCCTGGTTCATGAAGTGCTTCAAATATAGTAACTTCATAACCCATCTTTGCAAGGTCACCTGCGCATGTAAGTCCTGAAGGACCTGAACCTATAACAGCTACCTTCTTGCCCTTCTTTTCTGTTGGCATCTCTGGTGCTACATTGTTCTCTCTGGCCCAGTCAGCTACGAATCTTTCAAGCTTACCGATAGATACAGCTTCGCCCTTAATACCTCTTACGCACTGGCCTTCGCACTGTGTTTCCTGTGGACATACACGGCCACATACTGCTGGAAGCGCTGAAGACTTTCCAATAACCTTATATGCTTCTTCAAAATTGCCTTCTTTTACATTGTGAATGAATTCAGGAATATTGATTGATACTGGACATCCCTGAACGCATCTTGCATTCTTACAATTAAGACAACGTGTTGCTTCTTCCTGTGCCTCTTCTGCATTATAACCAAGGCAAACTTCATCAAAATTCTTGTTTCTTACATCTGGAGCCTGTTCCCTTACAGGAACTTTCTTCATAACATCCATTATATATACCTCTTTTCCATCGATTAATTGTCACAGTAAGCTTTAATTGCAGTTGCCACATCCACCGTGGTGAGTGTCGCCTTCAAGTGCAGCAAGCATAGCTCTGCCCTCTTCTGTCTTATATGTCTGCTGACGCTTCATAGCCTGATCAAAATCTACAAGATGACCATCAAACTCTGGTCCGTCAACGCAGGCGAACTTAATCTCATCACCAACCTGAAGTCTGCATGCTCCACACATTCCTGTTCCATCAACCATAATAGGATTCATACTAACTACTGTAGGAATTCCTAATTCCTTTGTTAAAAGACAGACGAACTTCATCATAATCAATGGTCCGATTGCTATACACTTATCATACTTCTTACCCTGTGCATAAAGGTCCTTAAGTACATCTGTACCCATACCTTTTCTTACATAACTTCCATCATCAGTTGTTATGTAAAGATTACCAGCTACTGCCTTCATCTCATCCTCAAGAAGGATAAGGTCCTTGTTCTTTGCACCAACGATAACATCCACATCAACCCCATGCTCGTGAAGCCACTTAACCTGTGGATATACAGGAGCTGTACCAACACCACCTGCTATGAATACTATTTTCTGCTTCTTTAATTCTTCGATATCTTCATGAATTAATTCTGAAGGGCATCCTAAAGGTCCTACAAAATCACTAAATGCATCCCCAGCCTTAAGATGTGACATCTTTTCTGTTGATGCTCCGACAATCTGGAATACAATAGTAATTGTTCCAGCCTTTCTGTCATAATCACAGATTGTAAGAGGAATTCTTTCACCCTTTTCATCCATTTTTACAATAATGAACTGGCCAGGTTCACAGTGTTTAGCAACTCTAGGTGCTTCAACATCCATAAGAAAAATCTTTTCTGCTAATTTTTCAGCCTTAAGAATCTTGTACATTATAATACCCCTTTCAGTGTTATATTATCTGAAGTGCTAATCACACATCAAAACTTATTAATATTCGCTCGCACTATATGAGCCATCTTCTTTTGTAACCTTATAACAGGTTCCATCCTTAATACCTATACCGTAGTATCCTTTTGTTGTCGTCTTGGAATTCTCTGTGACATCAAATCTTACAATATACATTTCAACTGAGTCGACTGTCGTTTTAGGCTGGTATACGAACGTTACTTCATTACCCTCCTTAGTTGTGCTGCCATCTGACTTAAGCACACCATCCGTTATAAGTTTTTCCTTTAATATGTCAAGGCATTCATTATATGAAAATGTTTTCGCCTTATTAACTACATAATTACGCTTAACCACTGTACTTGTCTGGTTATGCGCATCAACTATAATAACTGATATAACATTATTACCCGTAGGAATATCAAACGGTTCTGTATACATCTCTGAATTAACAGTTGGTGTAGAACCATCAAGTGTATAATAAGCGCTGCTTCCAGCTGTAATATTGCTTACCGTAACCTGCTGTCCCTGTGAATAAGTTCCAGACTCAGGACTTACAGAAGGTGCTGACGGCTTCTTATAATCAACTGTATACACAAGTTCAACAATATTACTATATACCCCTATTGAATTCACTGCAACTGCTTTTACAGTCGTAGTTCCTTTCTTTATATCAATAGCACTTCCATTATAGGCTGTACTCTTGCTTGTAGGCTCTGACTTATCAAGTGTATAATACACTGTCGAAGATGAACTCTCCGCAAACTGAAGCTTCTGCTCATCATCATAAGTACCAGCCTCAACTGAAGGCTTTGGTTCCTCTACAATATAATCAGACAGATACTTATAGCCATCCTTATCTTTATACGACTTAATAAGTTCTGTAAGTGATGTTCCATCTTTCTTTTTCTCATATATAGCAGCAAGAACTTTTATTGCATTCTCATTGTTCTCATCAAATGAAAGAATATCCTTAAGTACTTCTATCTGCATATCTGTGTTATCTTTTTCCTTATAGCACTCATACAATGTGTACTTAAGTTCGGCATTTTTCTTGCCTTCATTAAGCTTTGAAGCTTTGGAAAGATACTTTATAGCTGTATCATATTCATTATTTTTGTAACTTTCCATTCCTTTATCATAATTATACTTATATGATTCTTTATTTTTATTATGATTAATAACACCAGCTGTAACTCCCGCAATCGCCAGTATTACTGCCACAATACATGATATTGTTATTATAAGTCTCTTTTTGGAAGCATCCATACCTTTACCTGTATCAGCCTTTTCTTTCATCTCTGCAGCAGGTCTTCTGTTGCCATCCTCACTTTTAACCGCTGACTTTACTGTAGCAGGTTTTACTGTATTTTTTCTTACAGCATTATCAACATCGTAAACATTTCTTACTTCTTTGTTTCTGTTATCATCTGAATATATATCTGTATTTGTATCTTCTATCGGATTATGCGGCTCACGTCTTACACTGGCTCTGACTTCATCAGAATTATATATGCCTGTCTTTTGCATATCTTTTTCTGTCTTTGTTATCATATCCGGCGTAACTTTAGGTATAACTTTAGTCTTTCCCATATCGGCATCCCCTGTAGCTGTTGTGCCAGCAGCACCTTCAGAGGATATCTCTTTCTGGTTATCGACAAATGCTTTAGCTACACTGGTTTCCTCTTCAACAAGCCTTTCCAGTGATTTAACTAATTCATCATCCAATTCTTCTTTATCATCCATACCCATATAGACATTCCCATCCTTTATATTTTAACGTATAAATTCTAACATATTGATATTCAATAATCAATAAATTAACAAACCAAAGTTTTAAACTTTTCCATCTGTCTTTCTCTTTATTCTCTATTATTTTATTGTTTTTATTATTCTTTCATAAAATATACATACTTTGCACACAAATATTGCCTATACTAGTAATCAGATAGTAAGTTAATTCTTTCTATCTCCCCCTCATATTAAAATAAAAAGAACAGCAGTCTTCCTTGATGGTCGGCTGCTGTTTCTTTTTATTTTGAGCAATCAATTGCTAATACTACTGACTAAATCAAAGTAAATAAGTCTCTTTATTCAGACTGTAAACCATAAATCAGGCAAACAAAAAGCCATTTCCCATCCCCCCGAAAAGAAACCCAAAAACCGTCATGGCTTTAAATCAAAAATACAGTGTCTTAATGATTAATTCAACCATTAAAACACTGCATTTTCTTTAATGCAACTATGATACCTCACCCACTTATGAGCAAGCTCATATGGTTTTAGACCTTTTGACCATGGTATCATTATATTATCTTATATTAGTTACCCTTACAACACAGCTTAATGTCTTGTTATTAACTACCGCTGTAACTGTCGCTGTACCAGCTCTTCTACCTATAACCTCACCCGAAGAAGAAACCGTACATACTCTTGGATTACTGCTTCGCCATGTAATCGAATCTGTAGCACCTATAACATCCAGAGTATATCTGTCATACTGCTCAAGTGTTATGTTTGACCTGCTCATAGCAAGTGAATGTACTGTACAGCTGGCTTCAACACTGCTGTTATTACTTATTACAAATACATCTGCTGTACCAGGACCAACTGTTGTTATAACACCATTCTGATCAACCTGTACAATACCTGTATCTGTTGAATACCACTCATAAGAGTCTGTGTTATTAACAGGTCTTACAATAACTGATAACTGTCTTGCTCTTCCAGTCAGCATATATATTTCCTTAGAATTAATTCTAAGTGATGATATATTGATAACTGGTGTTACATATACCCAGCAGGTACCTGTTATATTATTGCCATCCTTAGATGTAGCTGTTACCTTACACTTACCTGTGCTGAGTGCGAATATTTCGCCTGACTCATCTACTGTTGCTATTGCCTCATTAGATGAAGTCCATGTTACATCCTTGACTGTCGCATCATCCGGTGTAATAACTGCTGTAACCTTAGCTGAATCTCCTACCAGGAGTCTTACAGTATCTGGTTCAATATCAATTCTTGTTACAGGATCAACAACCCTGATTATACATGAAGCACTTACACCGCTTCCATCCGCCGCTGTTGCTGTAATAACTGCATTACCTACCGAGTCGGCACTTATATTACCCTGCTGGTCAACATAACATATATCATTGTTAGAAGATGACCATATAATATTCTTATTAGTAGCTGTATCTGTTCCAACCGTTGCTATAAGAGTTCCTGTAGCACCTACGTTCATAAACTTATCTGTTTCGCTAAGCTCTATAGATGATACATATTCCTTGACCACGATTGTACAAGCTGCCGTCAGCTTATTAACTTCTGTTGTTACCTCAATAACACACGAACCACCCTTTAATGCTGTAACAACACCGTTCTCATCTACTGTTGCTACTGTTGGGTCACTTGAGAGGTATGTTACATTCTTATTCTCTGCATCATATGGTTCAATGACAGGAATAATTGCATACTTGGCACCTACCCATAATTCCTGATAATCAGAATTAAGTGTGATACCTGTTACCGGCTGTGTAACCGTAACAACACAGTAAGCAGTAAGACCTGTATCTACATTAGTTGCTATGATAGAAGTTGTACCCGCACCAACTGCTGTAACCTTACCATCGCTTTCTACTGTACATACGCTTTCGTCCCTGCTTTCCCATGAAATTATCTTATTATCAGCATTCTCAGGAAGACAAGTTGCACTGAGCCAGAATATCTGTCCCTGCCTTACCGTTATGTCTGTTGTACTAAGAATAATCTGCGTTACAGGCTGCCTTACATATATATTACACATCGCTGTGTAATTACCATCAAGTGACTTACAAAGAATTGTACAGCTGCCTGTTCCAACCGCCTCAACAAGACCATTAGAATCGACTATACATACATTAGTGTTAGAAGACTCCCATACAACTGTTCTGTTAGAAGCTGTTACTGGCAGTACTTCTGCTGTAATTCTTAACTTGCCGCCTATTGACATAATTTCATCTGTATAATCCAGCTTGATAGTTTCAACTGGTATACTTATGATAAAGTTACATGTTGCAATATATGCATTATCTGTTGTCTTACATACAATTGTACAATATCCCGGTTTTACATACTTTACAAGACCGTTCTCATCTACTGTTGCTACTGATGGGTCAGAAGATGTCCATGTTACATTTCTGTTTACACCTTCACCCTCTGGAAGTACTGTTGCCACTAACTGGAACTGTCCTACTGCCATAGACGACTCAACAGTTGTTTCATTAAGCTTAATACCTGATACAGGCTCTCTTACATATACATCACAGGTTGCGACCTTAAGTCCATCCTCTGTAATAACTGTAATAGTTGTTGAGCCACCTGAAACACCAGTAATTGTAGCTGTATAGCTGTCACCCTCAACAGTTGCTACTGCTGTATTAGATGATGACCATAAAACTTTATTGTTAGTTGGTGCCGATGGATTAAATATAAGTTGTACAGTTTCTGTATCACCCCTGTCAACCTGTATAGATGAAGGATTAATACTTATATCTCCTACTGGTGTTGTAACATATACAACACATGTTGCTTTCTTTATAACACCATTGATATTCTGTGTAACATTGATATGTGCCACACCAGGTGAAACACCCTTTACAGTGAACGACTTACCATCATCTGACTGTGTTACTTCTATTAAAGTTTCTGTAGGGACAACACCTGCAGCATTGGCCTGGTTCACAATCGTAAACGCTATATCTTCCTTATTAGGTGAATTCGTAACAAGTGCCTCGAGTGTCTGTGTATCTCCTACGTTAACACTCATGGAAGTAAGGCTTAATCCAAATCCATCAATAACTGTAATTTCATATGCCAACTGGTTATTCTGCTTATAAACTGTTGAAAGTGCATCATCAACTCTTGTTGCATATATAGTAGCCTTACCAGCACCTATAGCTGTAACAAGACCTGTTGTTGTGTCGACCTGAACTACACTGTTATCGGATGTTGACCAAGTTATCTCTGTTGGTTTAGCAGATGTCTTAAGCTGGAGAGTATCTCCAACATTCATATTGCTTACATTATTACCAAGCTTCTTAAATGGTACAACTACATTAACTTCATCTCTTGTTGACCATCCAAGATTACCTTCAATATCTATACTTGCGACACCCGCTGTAGCCTTAGCCACACCGGCATGTACACCTTTTACACTGCCATCCTTGTATGTAAATATATCCTTATCGCCTGTAAGATATGTAATTCCTGCTGTTGTTGGATATATGATATTAGAAGGAAGTTCTTCCTCTGTAAACTCTGTAAAGTCTTCGTCAGATAATACAATATATCTTGTACCATCTGCCAGCTGCTGTATAGAATGTCCTGCTGAGTTAGCTTTTCCATCAACATACTTTACTTCTGCTGTTATCTGATAAGAAGCTGTTAATGATGATATACCATCGCCATCTGCTGTTCTTACCCTTAGGTTAGTTCTACCGCCACCAACAATCTTTAATCTGACTTTTGATGAGTCGGCTGCAATCTTCTGTACTATACCATCTTTAACAAGATTACCTGTCTTATCGCTGTCTGTTTCAACAAATAACTTATTAGACTCACTTGCATTAGATGTTATCTCAATAATATCTCCTACCTGATAGCAGAGCATCTGCTCACTGTTCAGCTCCACACCATTACGGTATGCTTTAAAGCTTGTTATCTTAAGAGGTACTATAAGGTCTACCGAATCGCTTCCTAATGCCTGCTCATAAGTGATGCTTCCGTCCGGTCCATACATCTTAGTATAATATGTAGCTGTAACACTCGCCTTACCAGCCCTGTTGCCATATACAGTTGGTCCTGCTACGCCTTCTACTGTATCTGCATATTTAGTTCCTGCACTATCACTTACCACATACTTAAGTATGTCTGAATCAGATACTGTCCACTTAAGGTTTCTTACATTCGGCTTGTAATTATCCGGTGAATCCGGACCTACTACATTGTTCTCATCAGTACCCGTCATAGTAGCTGTGATACCATTGGATGTAGCTCCTTCGTTAATAATAGATGTCGTGCTGGTAACTGATACCGTCACGCTTGAGTCTGCATTGGCAAATACCATGTACCCGCTGAATGCAAACAAAACCACAAGTGCCGATATTAATATCTTCCACTGCACTCTCAGCTTTCTGAACTTCTTAATACTACTCATATATATGCCTCATTTCGTTAGTATATATTACTTGTATCATAATTTTTTTTATTCTACAATATTTTTCCAGTATTTTCAATAAGCATATAGTCACATTCTTAAATAAATACGTCACAATATTACAGAACATTTAATAAATTTATTATATAATCGGCATTTTTTTATGATTAATTAATACCATCAGCATATTTAACGGCTGTTTTTCTTTATTTTTACACATTTATTTCTTATAATAAATGTATTGAATTATAAAACCAGGAGGTACATATGATATCAGTAAGTATGTGTATGATTGTTAAAAATGAACAGGATATATTAAAAAGATGTCTTGACTCATATGCTGGTACTTATGATGAACTTATTATAATAGATACCGGTTCTACTGATAATACTAAAGAAATAGCACGCCAGTATACCGATAAAGTATACGATTATGTATGGTGTAATGACTTTGCGGCTGCAAGAAACTTTGCTTTCTCAAAGGCTGGCTGTGATTATATATTAAGCGTTGATGCAGACGAAGAACTTGATACATATAACAATAAAGCTCTGCGTAACCTTAAGGCTGCTATTCTTCCAGAAATCGACATTGTACAGATGTACTATGTTAATGGATCTGATTTTAATTCCGTATACAATGTACACAAAGAGCTGCGCCCTAAGCTTTTTAAAAGAATACGCACCTTTAACTGGATTTCACCTATCCACGAAACCATACAGGTCAATCCGGTCATATATGACAGCAATATTGAGATTATGCACAAGCCGACAGGTGACCACAGCAAAAGAGATTTTTCCACATACTTCAAGGCTCTTGATAATAAGATACATCTTGAGGACTACGTTGTTACAATGCTTTGTAAGGAATTATTTATATCAGGTGAAAAAGATGATTTCATAGCTTTTAAGGATGCTTTTGAAAATATTTTCCCTTATGAGAACAGAAGCGACAACACTTTACAGGATATAACCTGCATACTTGTGCGCATATACCAGATAAGCGGTGATGATGATAAGCTTTTTAAGACAGCACTTAAAGCTGTTGCAAACAACCCTTCATCGGAAATATTCCTCACTCTCGGACAGTATTATTTTGATAAAAAAGATTATGAGGAGGCTGCCATATGGCTGTATAATGCTGCATTTGAGGCAAAAAGCATACTTGATGTTGCAAGCAGCGGCAGAAAGCCATTGTCACTGCTTGGTGACTGTTATAAAAATATGGCTGATATATGTGTGGATGATTATGACCGCATACAGTATGCAGAAATGGCAGATGACTACTATTCCCAGGCCAGAGAATGGCAGATGCCTGAACAGTAATACATATTTACATGTTTTTAAAACAGGAAAATCTGCAAAAAACAATTAACATGACTATATTCCCACAAAATATTGCATTTTTCCTTAAAACTTTAAGCAAACTTATGGATTAAATCTTATTTATATGGTAGAATACTTAAGTAATAAACTAATTGGAGGTATCTAAAAAATGAAATTAAATTTAAGACCAGCTGAAGAGTGTACATTTGACGCTGTATCATTAGGTGAAGTTATGCTTCGTCTTGATCCAGGTGAAGGAAGAATTCGTACAGCAAGAAGCTTTAGAGCATGGGAAGGTGGCGGAGAATATAATGTTATCCGTGGTCTTCACAAGTGTTTCGGTATGAAAACTGCTGTTATCACATCTTTCGCTGACAACGAAGTAGGTCTTCTTATGAAGGACTTCATCGAACAGGGTGGCGTTGATACATCACTTATCTGCTGGAAGAAGACAGACGGTATCGGTCGTCTTTGCAGAAACGGTCTCAACTTCACAGAAAGAGGTTTTGGTATCCGTGGTGCCAAGGGTTGCTCTGATAGAGCTAACACAGCTATTTCTCAGGCTACTCCAGAAGATTTCGATTTCGATTACATCTTCAAGAACAAGAGTGACGGTGGTTTAGGTGTTCGTTGGTTACATACAGGCGGTATCTATGCAGCTCTTTCTGAGCAGGCTTGTGAAACTGTTATCGCAGCTTGTAAGGCAGCTAAGAAGTACGGTACAATCGTATCTTACGACCTTAACTACAGACCATCTATGTGGGAAGCTATCGGTGGATTAGAGAAGGCTCAGGAAGTTAACAAGGAAGTTGCTAAGTATGTTGACGTTATGATTGGTAACGAAGAAGACTTCACAGCCTGCCTTGGTTTCGAAATCGAAGGTAACGATGAGAACCTTAAGACTCTTAACCTTGATGGTTACAAGAAGATGATCAACGAAGCTGCTGCTACATATCCTAACTTCAAGGCTGTTGCTACAACACTTCGTCAGGTTAAGACTGCTACAGTTAATGACTGGTCAGCAATCTGCTGGGCTGATGGTGAAATCTATAAGGCTGCTCAGTATGATGGTCTTGAGATTATGGATAGAGTTGGTGGCGGAGATTCATTCGCTTCAGGTCTTGTATATGGTCTTATGACATT
>ERZ791843.1188-NODE-1188-length-11164-cov-4.12926_pt1 | contig 11164 bp, 8 predicted proteins | sample MGYA00510290_ERZ791843 | MGnify/ENA primary metagenome ERZ791843 (study PRJEB30046, sample SAMN00715254) | human gut metagenome | study: EMG produced TPA metagenomics assembly of the A metagenome-wide association study of gut microbiota in type 2... | reverse complement strand
GATTTTTATACTTTCTTTAGAGAACTTTTAAGACAAATTTCGTTTCTTTATTTTCCCGACAGGGGGTGCGACCCCACCAGGCGACCCCACCAGGTTGCCTTTGACCTTCACAATTTATCCCATTTTTCTTCCGCCTTTTTTAAAAGGCGGCGATTTTTGATAATATATTCTCCCATATGTGTCAGTAGTACATTAAGTTTCTCACTCCTGCTGCTTCCATATGTATGCAAAAGTATATCTGCCATTTTTATAAATGTATCCTGAAAAGCCCCTTCTTTGAAATCTTCAGAATTTAGTATCACTTTATTTATCTTATATTTTCCATTCTTTTTATCAGAACTATATATTTTCTCTGAAAATTGTAAAGGATCTATCTGTACGGTATTTTCGTGACTGACTTTAAATTCAATTTTCTCTGTTTCTATTACATATGGAATAACAGCATGAAACACGCTGCATAAAAAACGGATTTTCTCCTCTTGCAAGGCATCTGGCACTTTATATCCCTTCAACCGTTGTACCTGGTACCGTTCAACCAATGATTCATCTGTGTCCGAATCATCCTCTGATACTCCTCCACGAAGCTGCGCCCTCTCCTGGGTAAAACGTCTGGCTGCATCCAGTGTCTCTGACGCACCGTAACATTTATCTATTGCCGCAAGGATATCCCTGGTAGTAGCTATGTAAGGCTCTATCTGCAGGTTAGTCACGATAGATATGTCATCGATCGCAGCCATATCCATCGGATCTGCCATTGCCAGATGAAGGATATTTGCGTTGTAGGGATCCAGTTCAAAGGGAATGCAGGTATATTTCTTGAGAAGGTCCACGCTGACCAGATTTCGGACTTCCTTAGGGATTGTCACACCTGTCAGCTGAACAACTTTAAGCCCCAGCTGCATCTGGAGGGCACGCACGATCATATCCTCAGTGATAAAGCCATTATCTACCAGAACTTCACCGATCTTCTTGCCGCTTCCCTTCTGCAATTCCAGGGCTTTCTTTAATTCATCTTCAGTCAGTACATTCTGCCTGATGAGCATGTCACCAAGCCTCATTCTCTCACGTCTTAATGCCATCTGTGTATCTCTTTTCCGGACACAACAGTGTGTTCACTGTTTACAGAACAAATCATCTGTTGGTGTCTCATCTTCAGATTTTACTGTAATATCAGCAGCATACGGGGACTAATTCCACCTTCTATGTCTGACGTTTTATTATTGGTTTAAAGTTAACATATTTTGTACACTTTGTCAATTTTTGTTTCCATATTTTCGAATATTTTTTTCGTTTTTGAAGCATATTCCGCATGCAATAAAGCAAAATCGTCATTTTTAGCTTATGCGTTTAAGTTAGCATACAAAAAAGAAGGGAAAGCCAGACCTTTTTTGTATGACTTTCTCTTCTTTTCATATGCTTTTATTTTGCCTTAAATACAGCGACTTTCTCTTTTGACAGGTCAATTTTATCCGGAAGGATGGAAGTCTTCTCAGTGGATTCTGATGTTGTGAATCCTGTTGAGTCGGAAGTGTTTGACTTCATCGCATCCTGCAGAGTATTGCTTACTGTCACATTTGCAGAAAAGATATCTGTTCCTGTGGAAGCTGCTGCATCACTTGTTGTACTTACCGTACTGCTGCTCTGCATTTCCTGAACCTGTTCCTGTGTCGGGTAGAAGGATGGCTGGCGGATATAACGGAAGCTTGCACTGTATGCTTCGCCTACTGTTACTCCATTCTTGCCGGAGGAGCAGTGTACTGCAATCCAGTCACCTGCGTCTGTTTTACCGCAGAGAATACCTACATGATTATCGCTTCCTGCTTCCGGTCCTTTCTGGAACACCAGATCTCCAGGCTGTGCATCTGCCTCAGTTACCACGTTTGCTTTCTCCCACTGATCGGAAGTTCCGTCGCCTACAGCTTCCTGCATTGCTTTATCCTGATATCCGTTGATCACTGCCCAGGTGACAAAACCACTGCAGTCCAGTCCGTATGCGCGGATGGTTCCGGTGCTCTTGCTTCCCTCGGCTGATACCTTCTCGCTGGTTCCCCAGCCTGGATCTTCACCGATCACTGTGGATTTGCCACCCCAGAAGTAACCGACTTTACCAACCAGTGAATAGGCTGCGGAGATAACATTTACTCTTTCCTCGGAAACGTCATCCCCTACACTCTCGCGGACAAAACCGTTGGCAGCTGTTACTACCGCGCAGAGGAGTTTGCAGTCTGTCTCCACATATTTCTTAAGGATCGTACGATCCTTTTTTGCGATTTTATTTTTCTTAATATAGTAGTTGATTTTACGATTAGCGTATGTAACGTGAGTGATATCCTGCTTGTCCCTTACAATTGGGTTCATCTCTGCAAAGATTTTCGCAAGGTCTTTCTTGCAGGAGGAATCCAGGGTAAATTCTGTTTTTCCGTCCTGGCTCTGCTGATATACATAGACTGCAAGGATATCCTGCCAGTTTCTTACCAGAAGACTGTCTGCAGATGTGGTGGTCTTGCTGCCGTTTACATCGCTGGCATCTGCTACTTTGTTCTTCTCTTTATATTCCTTCTCGATCTCATCCATAACAGAAGCGAAATCATCTGAGAAGGTCAGATTGTAGTTATTCTTCAGGCTGTCCAGATAGAAATCCTTACCTGCGTGGATATTGGACGCATAATATACCGGAGTTCCGGTCTGTGCAGCACTGGTATTACTCGTAAATGGATTATTCGTATTCGCATTGTTCTTCTGCGCTTCCAGCTGAGCAATAGTCGCTTCTGCCTGAACCAGCAGATTATAATTAGAAACCTGTGCCTTCTCTGTATCAGACAGGGCATTATATGCAGTGCGGATGCTCTGAACAGTGGCTTTCTTCTCCAGCGTGATGGTCTGTGCGTTCAACTCTTCGATTCTGTCGATCACATCCTGGGCTGCCTTCGTAATCTGTGAAGACGGTGTTGGTGTAGGATTCGCAGGTGTCGGAGTCGGATCTGTTGGTGTCGGAGTCGGATCTGCCGGTGCAGGTGTTGGCTCTGCAGGTGTCGGATCTGTTGGTGTCGGATCTACCGGTGCAGGTGTCGGGTCTGCAGGTGTCGGATCTACCGGCGCAGGTGTTGGCTCTGCAGGAGTCGGATCTGCCGGCGCCGGATCCTCTGATCCTGAATCAAAATCACCGGAATCGCTGAAATCAGAACCATCTGCTGTATACGCAGCAGTATCCTCTGCTGCAAGTACGGACGCAGGACCGGATAATACCATTCCTGACATCAATGTCAGACATAAGAATCTGGTAAGATACTTGTTTTTCATATATCTAAATTGCTCCCTTCTTACTGTGAGCATGTCCTTACCCCCTGTTTATAAGGGCATACTGTCTAAATTACTTTTCACATTATTATGTTATTTCATAAGTGAATTATCCCGAAATATTAACCTGTTTTATTCTAGCATAATCATTTTTTTAAATCAACAGCTCAGGGCAGGTAAATTCCAGATTTGACCAAAATTCATTTTTTTGTCACATTTTAACCGAATCAAGTAAGTCCCCCTGCAGAAGTTGCGAAAAGCAACAAGCAGTGAGGAAGATATGTTTCAGAATGCAGGAAGGCTGTGCGGATATGATTTCCACACAGCCTTCCTGTATTCTTAGCGTATCTCTGTCAGGCTGCCTGAATGGCTCCTGCAAAGTTCTTATTACCAATGCAGATCTGTATCAGTCCCTGCACTACCTGAAAACACATATTCAGGATAAAGCGGATATCCTCTTCCACGCTGCGGAGCTTGTTGAGGTATTTCTCATGAGTAGCTTCGATATAATCGATCAGGGTGGAGAAATCTGCGAAGCGGATGGCCGGTTCCAGATATGCATGTGCTTCTCCCTGCTGTATACATTCTTTCAGTCTGTTCTTAAGTACTTTCTCATAATGATTATGCTGGCTGAAGCTTCCTGTATATGTTTTGTTATGAGGAAAGGTAAAATAATCCGCCATATAGTGGATCACTTCGCCGAACCGCCGCCAGTAAACTCTCTGGTTACTCTCATCCGGTCTGATATCTGCCAGTTCTTTCATCCGGTTCTTGACATCTTCAAATGTTCCGTAGAACTCGTGTCTCCTGGTGATAAAGGACGGTTTGATATCCGGCAGAATGCTGCCCAGGCAGAAAGCCTTTCTGTGAGACTGCAGGCTTGCTGTGGTCTGCATCTGATCCGCAAGGTATCTTGCTAATAAAATATGTGATTTTTTACGCAATTTTCTTCCTCTTCTTTCTTTTGAGAACCTATCATTCTTATATATGGGAACGAATAATAATCAACTTGACCAACATAGAATACTATAGCAGATTTATACCTGTTATTCAAATAAAATTTTTGTAAACTTTTTCACATTTTCAGTTCAGACAACTGTTTCAGTAATTCCAGGTCACTGTCCTTTACTTTCAGGTTTGTCTCTATCTTCTCTCCCTCAGGAGTGGTGATCGCAATTTCAATAATGCTTCCTTCTTTAAGTCCTTTGCGTGAAACCGCCTGACAGAATGCCGGGAACTTGGGATGATTGCTCTTAAAGGTGTTCCATGCGCCTGTGATCTTCATGATATTTCCTATATTGTTTCCTATGTTCATATGATTGTTGTGTCCTTTCTTATCTCAACTGATTATTCTACATTCTCAAACATCTCTGCAAATGTCATGGAGATTTTCGGAAAATCTTTCAGTGTCACTACTGTATCTGCATTGTACTGCTCAGTTTTGACACCATTTTCTCACATGTTTGACCTCATTTTTACTCCATTTTTGCGTGAAATCATGTAAAAATACGGTAAGATACGTAAAATTGTAAATTCCGCAAACCCTTTAGATCTCGCTGAAATCCGGTGTTCCATACAGGTCGAATGGAGTTGACTGGTAGACATAGTAATTCAGCCAGTTTGTATACAGGTTGTTCGCATGTGCTCTCCACATAAGGAGCGGTCTGTTTTCCGGGTTGTTGTCTTTGTAATAATTCTCCGGGATTTCGATGGGCAGGTTTTTGCTGACATCACGTTTGTACTCACCGTCAAGAGTCACACGATCATATTCCGGATGTCCCATTACAAAGATCTTGCGGCCGCCGTCTGCCATTGCAAGGAAAAGCCCTGCTTCATCTGATTCAGCAAGCACTGTCAGCTCTTTACAGTTATGGATATCCTCGATGGGAACTTCCGTATGTCTGGAATGAGGTGCAAGGAACATATCGTCGAATCCGCGTACCAGCGGAATCTTACGGTTCATCACTTTATGCCAGAAAAGGCCAAACATCTTCTTATCAAGTTTGCGTTTTTTCAGTCCATAGTGGTGGTAGAGTCCTGCCTGTGCAGCCCAGCACAGATAAATGGTGGAAGTAACATGGGTGTTTGTCCAGTCCATGATCTCTACCAGTTCCTTCCAGTAGTCTACCTCTTCGAATTCCATCTGCTCTACAGGAGCACCTGTGATGATCATTCCATCGTATTTGTTATTTTTCAGTTCCGGAAATGTCTGATAAAATTTATTCAGATGACTCACAGATGTATTCTTCGCTTCATGGCTCTGTACTGCCATAAAGGTGACATCTACCTGCAGCGGTGTGTTGGAAAGGGAACGCAGAAGCTGAAGCTCTGTCTCCTCTTTCAGAGGCATCAGGTTCAGAATGAGGATTTGAATGGGGCGGATATCCTGATGGGATGCACGTGACTCATCCATCACGAAAATGTTTTCTTTTTCCAGAATCTCTTTTACGGGCAGATCGCTCTGTATTTTAATTGGCATTATCTTATCTCCTGTTCTTATTATTTTATTGTTGTGCCATCTTCAGGAAATCTTCTTCAGAAAGGATCGGAATTCCCAACTCTTTGGCTTTTTTATTCTTTGAAGAATTGGAAGTTGTGTCATTATTGATCAGGTAGTTCGTCTTCGATGTTACTGATCCGGTCACCTTGCCTCCCAGAGACTCAATAAATTCCTTTGCCTGTGCTCTGTTTGCAAAGTGCTCCACACTTCCTGTGATAACGAAATTCATGTTCCGGAAAATCTGCTCACCTGTCTTTTCCTCTTTCTTAACAGTCAGATGGCTCATCAGATGATCCAGTTTCCTGTTATTATCCTCGTCTGAAAAATAATCAGTCAGACTTCCGGCAATTACCGGTCCGATGGTATCAATAGAGCTGATCTCCTCTTTATCTGCATGGCGGATCCTCTCCAGATCATCATCAAAATGCCTGCAGATTACTTTTGCATTGGCAAGACCGATATTGGCGATTCCAAGGCTATAAATCACCTTCGCAAGAGTAGTATCCTTTGCTTTATCAAGGCTTGCCATCAGGTTCTCAAAGGATTTCTCCCCGAATCCGTCCATCTCCACGATCTCATCACGATGCTTTCCAATCTCAAAAATATCTCCGAAATCATGAATAAAGCCTCTTGCAATGAATTTCTCCAGTGTTGCTTCTGACAGTCCGTCAATGTTCATGGCATCCCTGCTTGCAAAAAGTGCAAAGGATTTGATCTTCTTTGCGGCACAGTCAGGATTTGTACAGTAAAGTGCCTCCACATCATTTACCTTCTGTATCTGTGTTCCATGGCCACATGCAGGGCAGGTATCCGGAATTTCCAGTTTACTGCTGCGTGTGAGGTTTTCTGCAATCTGCGGAATGATCATATTTGCTTTATATACAGTGATCGTATCCCCGATACCAAGCTGCAATTCTTTTAGAATGCTCACATTGTGTACGCTGGCGCGGCTCACAGTGGTTCCCTCCAGCTCAACCGGTTCAAAAACAGCCACTGGATTGATCAGCCCTGTTCTTGACGGGCTCCATTCGATCTCCAGAAGATGGGTTTCTCTGATCTCATCTGCCCATTTGAATGCAAAAGCATTTCTGGGAAATTTCGCTGTTCTTCCAAGGGAATCCCCGTATGCAATATCATCATAAAGAGCAACCAGTCCGTCCGACGGAAAATCATTCTCAGTGATCGCAGTTGAAAAATATTCCATGGCTTCATCCAGCGTTGAAGCTGTGACTGTCCTGTATTCCACTACATCAAATCCCTGTTCTTTCAGCCATTCAAACTGCCGGGCTCTTGAATTATGGAAATCAACCCCGTCGGCGCTTACCAGCGTAAATGCGTAGAAACGCACATTCCTGCGGGCTGTGATCTCATTGTTTAACTGGCGGACAGAACCGCTGCATAAGTTTCTCGGATTCTTGTATTTCGCATCAACGTCTTCTATGGATTCATTGATCCGTTCAAAGTCCGAATAGGTAATGATCGCTTCCCCACGCAACACCAGTCTTCCCTGATACGGGATTTTAAGAGGAACGTTCTTAAATACTCTGGCATTATTGGTGACAACCTCTCCTGTCACACCGTTTCCACGTGTAACTGCTTTGGCAAGTTCTCCATTCTCGTAGGTAAGAACGATCGTCAGTCCGTCCAGCTTCCATGACAGAAGCGTTTTGTGTTCCCCGATAAATTCCCTTAAAACTTCTCTGTCCTTAGTCTTGTCCAGAGACAGCATGGGGGATTCGTGTTCTTCTTTTGGAAGCTGGTCAACTGCCTCGTACCCTACGCTTACGGTTGGGCTGTTTGCCAGAACAGTGCCTGTCTCTTTCTCCAGAGCCTGAAGCTCGTCGTACATCTGATCGTACTCTCTGTTGCTTATGATCTCTGTATCCTGCTGGTAATACGCCTTTGCTGCCCTGTCCAGCTTTTGCACCAGCTCTTTCATTCGCATGATCGCTGCTGTTTCCATTCTGTTCTCCTGTTCTGATCACTGTTTCACTTGTGGAAGATTCCAGTAAATGGTTCAGTTCTTCCCATTCCTGTGCTGTGATCTCTCTGTATTCGCCTTCTCTGATCCCGTCCAGAGTCAGATTCATGATCCTGATCCTTTTCAGCTTCTGTACCTCATATCCCAGATACCGGCACATTCTGCGGATCTGCCGGTTCAGTCCCTGTGTCAGAATGATCCGAAAGCTGCATTCTCCTGTCTGCACCACTCTGCATGGTCTGGTCACCGTATCAAGAACAGGGACTCCCTTGCTCATCCTTCGGACAAATTCCCAGTCCACCGGCTTATTCACTGTCACAAAATATTCTTTCTCATGATAGTTTCCGGCGCGCATGATCTTATTGACCAGATCTCCTTCATTTGTCAGAAGGAGAAGGCCCTGTGATTCTTTATCCAGTCTGCCCACAGGATAAACACGCAGAGGATAATCCAGATAATCTGTTACCGTCGTCTCATCAAACTGCTGCTTTGTGCTGCACACGATCCCTCTGGGTTTGTTAAAAAGAAGCAGTACTTTTTTTTCATTTTTATGGACAGGTATATTGTCTGCACAGACCTCATCTTCCAGGCTGACTTTCTGACCGCTTTCTGCTTTTTTTCCGTTTACCGTAATCCTTCCCTCTTCGATCATCCGGTCGGCTTCCCGTCTGGAGCATATGCCTGCCTCGCTTAAATATTTGTTTATTCTGATTTTTTCGTCCATTGTTCTATTATATAATTTTTTGTACATCTTATCAACGGTGAAATTTTGATGGAATTTTTCTGGAATTTTTTTCAAAAGGGCAGGAATGGGGAATCGCCTTGTATTTTGTCAGATTTTATTGTATGATATCGAATGACAGGATATCTTTTTTGTCACTGATTTTATCAAAAAGGAGGCTTTCATGTCAGATCATTTACCACGTACAAACCGGTGGCTGATCGCACTTTCTGTTATTCTGTGTCTGATACTTGGAGGAATTTTCACCCGTTCTTCCGCTGTGACTTCACAGGCAGATGACATCAGCGATGCCGGAGCTTTCGTGTCAGAAGATCAGGATTCTGCGGAGTTTACTTCTGAGGAAACATTGACTGATAGCAATGATAATTTTACGGATTCTTCTTCCGGGAAACTGTTTGGACGCACTTCTTCAGATTCATCTGAGACTTCTCCGGGCGGTCCTGCATTAAGCACTGAGATCTCGCCTGAGGCATCAGAGGGCAGCTGGGCTTCCAGCGGAAGTAACTGGATGTTTCTGGTAGATGATAAGCCATACACAGGATGGTTCACAGATACAGACGGGAAACAGTACTATATGGATGAGACCGGTATTATGCAGACAGGCTGGACAGATATCGGAAAGAAGCGGTATTATTTTGATATGGATGGTATTCTGCAGACAGGGACTGTGATAATAGATAAGAAAACTTATGAACTGGATACAGATGGTTCTCTGAAAGGTTATACACCAAAGAAAAAATCCTCGAAGAAGAAATCTTCAGATAAGTCAGCTACCTCTGACAAGTCCGGTACATCTACGGCAAAGAAGTCGGTTGCCCTTACTTTTGATGATGGTCCCAGTTCTTTTACAGACCGTCTTCTGGACTGTCTGGAAGAAAATAATGCAAAGGCAACTTTCTTTATGGTGGGTACTGAGATTGCCAGTTTTCCGGACGAAGTAAAACGCATGAAAAAACTGGGCTGTGAACTTGGAAACCACACTTATGACCATAAGGATCTGGCGACTCTTTCTTCGGATGAGATCAGTTCAGAAATTGCAAGAGTGGATGAACAGCTTGTAAATCTTACAGGTGAGGGAGCTTCGGTGGTCCGCCCGCCATATGGATCTGTTAATGATACGGTAAAATCAACTGTGGGAACCCCGATGATTCTGTGGTCCATTGACACTCTGGACTGGAAAACGCAGGATGTGGAATCTACGGTTGAGGAAGTCATGAATAACGTAAAAGATGGTTCCATTATTCTGATGCATGACATTTTCAGCACCTCTGTAGATGCAGCCGAGATTCTGATCCCGCAGCTTATCGAAGAAGGCTATCAACTGGTAACAGTACACGAACTGGCTTCCCTGCATCAGACAGAATTATCGACAGGAGTTACATACGGTGAATTTAATTGAATCAAGTAAGTCCCCTGCGGAAGTTGCGAAAAGTAATAAAAACAGCAAAATCTCCGGCAGAAGCTGACAAGAACAATGTCAGAAAAACGGAACGTAAAAATACAGGCAGTTACCACAAGGATAACCGCCTGTATTTTTTACGTTCCATATTCAATTTTATTCAAGTAAATCTCCTCTGATGTATCCGGTCTGACCGTCGTAGTCGATCTGAACCCATTCACCATCAGTACCTGTCTTCTGAACCTGATCACCTGCTGAGATCACGCCAAGGATATCAGCATCTGTGCTGGCTTCTGCGCGTACATTACATTCCTCCGAAGCAGTAAGCATCGTGCCATCTTCTGCCTCTGTTGACACACCTGCTTCCTCCCCAAGACCATTCAGGAATTCTTCAAGAGACGGATCAGATTGCTGTGCCTGATCCAGTTCATTCTGCACCTTCTTTACAAGAGCTGAAACATCACTGTCTGATAACTGTTTTTCCATATATGCGGAAATCTCAGAATCCTGTAAAGCTCCGTTATTGATCACCCAGTTTCCTTCGCTGTTCTTATATACATAGAACTGAGTCAGTGCAGGGGCCTTGGTCTCAACGCCCTGACAGATATACGAGAAACAGGCGTAAACCACGTAAGAATCATCTGTCATACCTTTCTTCGTGTACACATCGCCTACTTCATACCCTTCGATATAATCTTTCAAATTTGTGACTTTTGACTCATCAGACGGTGTAAAATCATCTTCCAGAGTCTTCAGCGTTGCAATATCTTTTTCCCCCAGAGCCTGATAATAGCTCGTGATCAATACAGTAACATCTGCATCTGCTGTTTCCATGGGATTGGCGTCTTCTTTCTTCTCGTCAGACTCCCCTTCACTTATCGGAGAAGAAGGAACATTTCCCTGGTCTTCGGATGTGGTTTTCTGTTCATCTCCGGAATTCCCCTTATTACTTCCGGAACAGGCTCGAATGCCGCAAAACAGGACAACCACAATTATCAGAATAGCTCCACCCAGCATGAAATACCGGAGATTATCTGATAACCATTCTCTAAAATCATCCAAGTTCTTGTCCTCCTTATGAGTTACCGTTTGCCTCGTTCACTGCCGCTATAAGATTTCTGACAATTCCCGTTTCTGATAACTCCTGTGATACAACGCACCGGAACTGTACATACGTCCCAGGCAGCACGCCTGAAGGGAATCGAACCCCCGCACATGGTACCGGAAACCACTGCTCTATCCACT
>ERZ791843.1187-NODE-1187-length-11197-cov-6.2075_pt1 | contig 11197 bp, 7 predicted proteins | sample MGYA00510290_ERZ791843 | MGnify/ENA primary metagenome ERZ791843 (study PRJEB30046, sample SAMN00715254) | human gut metagenome | study: EMG produced TPA metagenomics assembly of the A metagenome-wide association study of gut microbiota in type 2... | reverse complement strand
AGTGGATCATGAGCGCCGAGTACATCATGGCCGGCGGCAACGAGCAGGTCATCCTGTGCGAGCGCGGCATCCGTACCTTCGAGAAGTACACCCGCAACACCCTCGATCTCTCTGCAGTGCCCATCATCCACGAAAAGACCCACCTGCCCATCATCGTGGACCCCAGCCACGCCACCGGCAAGGCCAATCTGGTGGAGCCCATGATGATCGCTGCCGTGGCCGCCGGTGCCGACGGTCTGGAAGTGGAGGTCCACTACGACCCGCAGCACGCATGGAGCGACGGCGCACAGTGCCTGACCCCGGATTCCTTCGCACAGGCCATGGCAAAGTGCCGTCAGGTGGCATGGGCCATTGGCCGGGATATGTAAAAGGCAAGCGTCCTCGCCCTCTCAGTCTCACATTCGTTCGACAGCTCCCCCAAAGGGGGAGTCCTTGGCAAAACCAGAAACTTTGCCGTACTGCCAAAGCCTCTCGCTTTGAGGAAAGACTTCCCCCGCTCCGGGGGAAGATGTCACCGTAGGTGGCAAAAGGGGGAGTGTGGCATCGCGTAAGCGATGACGGAGAGGGCAAGCCGCCTAAAGGATTTATCTATGCTTGTAACAATAACACGATCCCCGAGTAAAATTTCCGGCACCATCACTGCCCCGCCCAGCAAGAGCATGGCCCACCGTGCTGTGCTCTGTGCGGCACTGGCCGAGGGCCGCAGCCACATCACGAACCTCGAATTCAGCAAGGACATCTCCGCCACGCTGGGCGCAGCGGCACAGCTGTGCGCCCGTGTGCGCACCGGCGCAGACGACGCTGTGGTGGAAGGGCTGGGGCATTTTGTGCCTCTCGCCGCGCCGGTGGACTGCTGCGAGAGCGGCAGCACCCTGCGCTTTCTCATCCCCATCGCCAGCCTGACCGGACAGGCAGTTTCCTTCACCGGCCGCGGGCGGCTGATGGAGCGGCCTCAGTCGGTGTATGAAGCTCTGTACCGGGAGCAGGGCCTGCGGTTTGAGCAGAGCGCTGCCGGGCTGACCGTGGAAGGGGCACTGACCCCCGGCGAATACCGCCTTGCAGGCAATGTATCCAGCCAGTTCATCAGCGGGCTGCTGTTTGCTCTGCCGTTGCTTTCCGGCAACAGCACGCTGCACCTCATCCCGCCGGTGGAGAGCCGCAGCTACATCGATATGACCCGCTTTGTGCAGGCAGCCTTCGGTGTGCAGAGCCATTGGCTGGACGAAAACACTCTTGCCATCCCGGGCGGGCAGCACTATCACCCCTGCGATTACACCGTGGAGGGCGATTACAGTCAGGCCGCGTTCCCGGCGGTGCTGGGGGCCGCGTGCGGCGGCGTGACCATCACCGGCCTTGCCCCGGAAACGCTGCAGGGCGATGCCGTCATTCTGGATATCCTGCGCCGGTGCGGCGCGGTGTTTACCCGCACGGCAGAGGGCATCTCTTTTGAAAAGGCCCCCCTGCACGGGGTGGACATCGACCTTGCGGACTGCCCGGACCTTGGCCCTGTGCTCATGGTGCTGGGCCTGCTGTGCGAAGGCACTACAGTCATCCGCAACGCAGAGCGTTTACGCCTGAAGGAGAGTGACCGCATCGCTGCCATGGAGGCCGAGCTGCGTGCCGTGGGCGGCCTAGTGGAAAGCGAGGGCGGCACCATTACGGTGCAGGGCTGCGCGGACAGGCTGCACGCTCCGGCGGGTGTTCTGCATGGGCACAATGACCACCGTGTGGTCATGAGCCTTGCGGTGCTGGCCCTGAGTACGGGCATCCCCCTGACCGTGGACGATGCCGAAGCCATCACAAAAAGCTGGCCGAATTTCTTTGAAGCCATCAAGCCCTTGGGCGCGGAGGTGGAATATGCTTGATAAAACAAAACGTTATCTCGTGGTGGGCCTTGGCCTGCTGGGCGGCAAATACGCGCTGGAACTGACGAAAGCCGGTTTCCATGTGGACGGCATCAACCGCAGCGAAGGGCATTTGCAGTACGCGCTAGAGCACGGCTATATCGCCAGCGGCAAGACCCACGATTTTGAGGACCTTGTGAGCAGCGCCGACCACATCATCTTTGGTCTGTACCCCACGGCCCTCATCGAGTGGTTCCGCGCCTACGGCCATCTGCTCAAGCCCGGCTGCATCTTTACCGATGTTTCCGGCGTAAAGACCGGCCTTGTGGAGCCGGTGCAGGCCATGTGCCCGGCGGGCGTGGAGTTCATTGCCAGCCACCCGATGGCAGGCCGTGAGACTTCCAGCGTGGAGCACGCCGCCGAGGTGAACTTTGCCCCGGCCAACTTCATCATCACCCCCACGGAAAAGAACACGCCCGAAGCCATCCAGTGGCTGCGAGAGCTGGCCGAAGTTCTGGGCTTCCACCACATCTGCACCCTGACGGTGCAGGAACACGACAAGATGATCGGCTATGTGAGCCAGCTGTGCCACGCCATCGCCGTGAGCCTGATGTGCGCCAACGATAACTCTTCGCTGTGCGAGTACACCGGCGACTCCTTCCGTGACCTGACCCGCATTGCACGCATCAACGATAAAATGTGGGCAGAACTGTTTTTGTGGAACAAACAGAACTTGATCAGCGAGATCGACCAGTTCGATGCAGCTCTGCTGGAAATGCGCTCTGCTCTTGTGGCCGACGACCGGGATAAGCTGGAACAGATGTTCCGTCTTTCCACCCAGCGCCGCGCGGCGTTCGACAAAAAACTGCCCGAATAAACCGGAGGTGCTCCCATGCCCAAGCAGGAAGGCCAGAAATCCAAGCTTTTGACCCTTTTGCGCATTCTGGAACAAAAGACCGACGAAGAACACCTGCTCAATGTACCGCAGCTGGTAGAGCTGCTGGAACAGCAGGACATTCTTGCCGAGCGCAAAAGCATCTACAGCGATATCGACACCCTGCGCAGTCTGGGGTATGACATCCAGCTGCGGCGCGGGCGCGGCGGCGGCTACTGGCTGGCCAGCCGCACCTTTGAGCTTTCTGAGCTGAAGCTGCTGGTGGATGCCGTACAGGCCAGCAAGGTTGTGTCGGCACGCACCAGCAGTAAACTCATCCATAAACTGGAAGCCCTCTGCTCCGACTACGAGGGCACCCAGCTGCAGCGTCAGGTGTACGTGGATGGCCGCCCCAAAAGCGACAGCCACACCCTGCTTTACAGCATCGATGCGCTGCACAGCGCCATCAACGCGGGCAGAATGGTGCGGTTCCGCTACAAGGACGGCGGCACCCGCACCGTCAGCCCGTGGCAGCTGGCATGGGAAAGCGGCTGCTACTACCTTATCGCTTATCAGGACGAGAAAGAGCCTGCGGGCATCCGCAACTACCGCGTGGACCGCATGTCTTCCGTGACGGTGCTGGGCGATGCCCGCCGGGGCAAGGCCGAGTTCCGCCAGTTCGACCTGCCCGCCTATCTGCGCAAGCACTTCAACATGTTCGGCGGGCCGGAGTACCGGGTCACCCTGCGCTGCACCGCCGACCTGGAAAGCGCCATGCGCGACCGCTTTGGCAAAACGCCGCTGTTCGTGCCGGAGGAAGACGGTGCATATTTTCACTTTGATGTGCCGGTATGCGTCAGCCCCCAGTTCTACGGCTGGGTGTGCGGCTTTGGCGGCAAGGTGGAAGTAACGGCTCCCGCCGAGGTGCGCAAGGGGATACACGATATGGTGCAGGCCCTTGCGAAGCAGCACGATTAAAATGGCCTCCGCTTCGCTCTGGCCATCATCAGATGAAATGATATTTATAATCAGGTTCCGGAAAAATCTGCGGATTTTTCCGGAACCTTTTTTCACAGGGAAGGCCCGGACCGGGAGATGCAGCGTTTCCGGCAGGAAATAATTTCACGGCACCGTCCTGCCCTGTGGATCCAGAGCGCCAGATGCTGCTTTCCGGTACGACTCCATCCGTGAAAAATGCAAACCCCGGCAGGCCGCCGCCTGCCGGGGTTTGCTGTTCCTATAAATAATTCTTCCGCTGAGCATGGCCAGAGCGATGCGGAGGCCATTCTGAATCTCTCACTCCTCAAATTCCAGATCGCTGGGCAAAATCAGGTCCAGCTCGGCGGCAGGTTCTGCCACAAGGCGGCGGCTCTGGTGGAAGATGGCCTTTTCCAGCGTGTTGCGGGCAAGACGGCCGTTGCCGGCGGTGCGGCTGTCCAGCGCCTGACGGCGCTTGTAGTAGCCCAAAAGCGGGAAGGTACAGCCCTCGGCAAGGCGGTAGCCCTTGCCCTTTGCCAGCACGTTGGTGATGTCCAGCAGCTCGTCTGCCGTGTAGTCCGGGAACTCGATCTTGTTGGGGAAGCGGCTGGCAAGACCACTGTTGGCGGTAAGGAACACCTCCATCTCCCGGGTGTAGCCCGCCAGAACGACCACCAGCTCGTCCCGGTGATCCTCCATGCCCTTCACAAGGGTGTCGATGGCTTCGAGCCCAAAGCTGTCCTGCTCGCCGCGGTAGAGGCTGTAGGCTTCATCGATGAACAGCACACCGCCGAGGGCACTCTCGATGACGCTGTTTGTCAGCGGGGCGGTGTGGCCGGTGTAGCGGCCCACAAGGTCGGCACGGGTCACTTCCACCAGCTGGCCGCCCTTCAGCGCGCCGATGGCCTTGAGGTACTTTGCCACCAGCCGGGCAATGGTGGTCTTGCCGGTGCCCGGGTTGCCGGTGAAGATCATGTGCATGGAAAGGCTGGCGGTCTTGAAGCCTGCCGCCGCGCGGCGCTGCTGCACCTGCAGGTTATCCGCCAGACCGAACACATACTCCTTGACCGCCCCAAGGCCCACAAGGCCGTTGAGTTCGGCGCGGATTTCATCTACAGCGCCCGTGTACTCGGCAGGCAGCAGGGCAGACAGCTCCTGCTCGGGCTGGTCGTTCAGGCAAAACCATACGCCCTCCGGCTTTGCGGTCAGGGTGACGGTGCCGGTAAGCTTTGCATCAGTCTGCAGGCAGTATTCACTCAGGGCACGGAAGATCTCATCACAGGCTTCCGCAAGGCCCGCTGCGCCCTTTTCTTTGGTGCACCGGGCTGCAACATAGTCCCGCACATCGGCCCCTGCACAGAGGGTCAGCCCAAGGCGGGTGCTCACCTTCTGGGCCAGCGCATTCAGCTGCTGCGCCGCCAGCGCTGCAAGGTCCTCGCGGGCAAAGGTGCTGGTCTCGCACACATCGCCCACCGCCGCCACAAAGGGCGCACCGAACTTATCTGCCAGCGCGTCCCGGCCCTTGCGGGAAAAGAAGATGAGGTACTTGCCGCAGGGCGTGATACTGCTCACAGCGCCCGGAGCCAGCGCCGTGCCTGCATCCACAAGGATGCCCTCCTTGTTCACAAGATACCGGCTGGAAAGCGGTGCGCTGCCCTTCACAGCAAGGTCTGCAAGGGTCTTGAGGAAGGCCGCATGGCAGCTCTCGTAATGCTCAAAGATCACGATCTCCCCGGGGGCGTGCAGGGCCGCATACAGATCCTGCAAAAACAGCTTTTCCGCACCGGAATTGGGGTAGAGGGCAAGGTCCACCACCGCGGTTTTGTCGCTCTGCAAAAGGCCCCGCGCCGCCATGATGCGGGCGGTCTCTGCCAGCGCAAAATGCCGCCCGGTGCCTGCACCTCCGCAGAGCAGGATCACGTTGCGTGCTGCCGGGCGCTCGGTGCCCAGCACAAAGGGCCGGCGCATGGCGCGCACCACGCTGTCCACAAAGGCGTCCTGTCCGAGCACGGTCTTTTTCACCTCGGCGGCAAGGCCCTCAAAGCTGCCAAGGTGCTCTGCGGTCACATCGGCAGTGCCCTTGGCAAGCAGGCCGTCCGCTTCCATATCCCGCAGCATCTGGCGGCTGTCCTCCAGAGCAGACTGCACCGCAGTGTCCTGCGTTTTCAGCTGGGCGTTCTGTTTTTTGAGCAGGGCATCCAGCTGCTTCTGGTTTTCCAGCAGGGCAGCATTCAGGTCCGGCACTGCGGGCGCTTTGGCCTTTGGCGTTTTGCTTTCCGGCTGAGCGGTGCCGCCAAAGCGCGGCTTTCCCCCTGCGCCGAACACACCGTTCATAAGGTTTTCCCAATCGTCGGTATATGCCATGGTTTGCCCTCCGTTTTTGTCGTTTTCTTCCAGTATAGTGTACCCGGACAGGTTTTGCAATTCCCTCTTGAAAAATCCACACCGGTTGTTTACACTTACTGTATGGAAAACAAGAAGAAGGAACGAAGGAAACCATGAGTGCCAGAACCCCCGCTGAACTGAAAGAACTGTTCGAGAGCGACACCTTTGCCCGGGACACCACCTGCACCGGGCCGCTGGGGCCGGAGTATACCCTCTCCGGCACGCGGCTGCGTCTGTGGGCGCCTACAGCTCAGAGCGTGTGTGTGAACCTTTACCGCAAGGGCCGTGGCGGCGTGCGCATAGGCACCCTGCCGTTGGAGCGTGGGCCGCAGGGCGTGTGGAGCATCTATCTGCCCGGCGACCAGCACGGCCGTTATTACACCTTTACAGTGACGGTGGACGGCGTGAGCCGCGAGACCGGCGACCCCTACGCCCGCGCTGCCGGTGTGAACGGCACCCGCAGCATGATCGTAGATCTTGCCCGCACCGCCCCCTCCGGGTGGGAGCATGATGTGCGTCCGGTCATCCCTCCGGAGCAGCGCGCAGTGTGGGAGGTGAGCGTGCGCGACTTCTCGCAGGACGCTGCCAGCGGCGTGCGCCCGGCATGGCGGGGCAAGTTCATGGCCTTTACCCAGCAGGGCACCACCCTGCATGGGGACGGCATCCACCCCACCTGCCTGAATTATTTAAAGCGGCTTGGCGTGAAGTATGTGCAGCTGATGCCCATTTTCGACTTTGGCAGCGTGGACGAGGCAAAGCCGCTGCTGCGGCAGTACAACTGGGGCTATGACCCCACCAACTACAATGTGCCCGAAGGCAGCTATTCCACCGACCCCACCCGTGGCGAGGTGCGCATCCGGGAGTGCAGGAAAATGATCGCAGCCCTGCACGCGGCGGGCATCGGTGTGGTGATGGATGTGGTGTATAACCACATGTACCGCAGCGAGAACCCGCTGAACGACACCGTGCCCTGCTACTTTTTCCGCCAGAACGAGGACGGCAGCTTTTCCAACGGCAGCGGCTGCGGCAACGAATTTGCCAGTGAGCGGCCCATGGCCCGGCGGTATATGATCGATTCCATCCTCTACTGGGCGCAGGAATACCACATCGACGGCTTCCGGTTTGACCTGATGGGTCTGTACGACGTGGAGACCATCAACGCGGTGCGCGCCGCGCTGGATACGCTGCCCGGCGGGCGGGATATCCTAATGTACGGCGAGCCGTGGCAGGGCGGCGGCAGCCAGCTGCACCGGTACGAGGCCAACAAGGCGAATCTGGCCATGCTGAACGAGCGCATCGGCATCTTCTGCGACGACACCCGCGACACCATCAAGGGCGGCTGCTTCAACGCCCGGGAGCCGGGCTATGTGGAGGGCAGGCCCGGCAGCTTCTGGGACATCGGCGGCGCGGTGGCGGCATGGTGCCGCAGCGACCGTCTGCCGCCCCACGCGCCCAGCCAGATCGTGAGCTATGTTTCCGCCCACGACAACTTCACCCTGTGGGACAAGCTGCTGCTGGTGCGGTACGAAAAGCCCGAGTTCACGGCGGCAGACAGCACAGCCCTTGCCCAGAACCGGCTGGCGGCGGGCATTTACCTGACCAGCTTCGGTCTGCCTTTCCTGCAGGCGGGCGAGGAGTTTGCCCGCACCAAAAAAGGGAAGGGCAACAGCTACCGCTCTTCGCCTGCGCTGAACCGGCTGGACTGGGAGCGGGCCGAAAAATATCATGCACTGGTGGACTACTACCGCGGCCTGCTGGCTCTGCGGGCAAGGTTTCCGCGGCTTTCCAGCACCGACCCCCACGCGCCGGATGCCCTGCACTTTTTCTCGCTGGAGCAGCCGCTGGTGGGCTGGCTCCTGCCGGCACAGTGGGGCGATGGTGCGGCATGGCAGGCGCTGTGTGTGTTCTACAACCCTACCGATGCCGGCAAGGTCATGCCGCTGCCGGTTGGGCGCTGGCAGATGCTGAGCGACGGCATCTCGTCCAGCCTGTGGCGCGGCCCGGCAAGAGTGTATGAGCACGAGGCCGTGCTGATGCCTTACAGTGCCACCATCTTTGGACAGATATAAAAACAGGAGCGGATGGAAAACTCTCATCCGCTCCTGTTTTCTATTTTGCTCAGCTGTTGGAAGCCGTCTTTTCGCCCAGTGTCACATTGACCGTCTGCATCTGGCCGTCGCGTGCAATGGTGATGGAAAGCGTATCGCCTGCTGCGTGCTTCTGCATCAGGGTGCCAAGGTCGTCCTTGGAGGCGATCTCGGTGCCGTCCACGCTCACGATGCGATCACCGGCCTGCAGGCCTGCCTTTTCGGCAGGGCCGCCCTTGACCACCTCCACAACGTAAACGCCGTAGGCATTCACGCCCAGTTGAGAAGCAGTCTGTGCGTCGGTCACGGCCAGATAGGTGATGCCCAAATAAGGCCGTCCGGTCACATAGCCGTTCTCCAGCAGTTCCTGTGCCACCTTGATGGCATCGTTGATGGGGATGGCAAAGCCCAGACCCTCTGCATCGCTGGAAGAGGATTTTGCATTCACAATGCCGACCAGCTCACCGTTCATATTGAACAGGCCGCCGCCGGAGTTGCCGGGGCTGACCGAAGCATCCATCTGGATCAGGGACATGGTGTTCACAGAGCTGCTGCCCTGAATGGTGACGCTGCGGTTCAAAGCGCTGATCATGCCGCCGGTCACGGTGCCGCCCAGCTCACCCAGCGGGTTGCCCACAGCCATCACGCTCTGGCCCACCTTCAGGCTGTCGCTGTTGCCCACGGTGGCGGGGGTCAGGCCGTCAGCATCGATCTTGATGACCGCGATATCGCTGGTGGTATCTTCGCCCACGAGGGTGGCGGTGTAGTCCTTGTCACCAATGGTAACGGTGATGGTGGAAGCGCCGTCCACCACATGTGCACAGGTGAGGATGTAGCCGTCCGAGCTGATGATCACGCCGCTGCCGGCACCGCTCTCCACCTGATTCTGGCCGTACCACGACCACTGAGAGTAGACCACCTGCTCCGTAGTGATGACCACCACGCTGGGGCTGACCAGATCAGCCACCTGTTCCGTAGTCAGGCTGCTGCCGCTGCTGGATGCTGCGGTGATGGAATTATCCGAACCGGATGCACTGTCGGCCGTAGAGGAAGGTGCCACCTGCTGAATGACCACCTTGCCGCTGCCGCTGAACTTTGCCCCCACAAAGCCGCCCGCAAAGCCCATGGCTGCGGCCAGCACCAGCGCCACGGCGCTGCGTGCAACGCGCTTGCCGTTGAACTTTTTCTTCTTTTTAGGGGGCTGCGCGTCCTGCGGCTGTACCGGATGTACCGGCGGCGTTGCACCGCCTGCGCCGTTGTCTGTCTGCGGGGCGGTGTAAGCGGTCTCCGGTTCCGGCTGCGGGTCGTTGTACTGGTTGGCGGTGTTCATGCCGCTGCTGCCCACATTGGGGTAACCGGTATCTCCGCTTTCGTTTTTATCCTGAGAGGAATAATCATATTCCCATTTGTTCTCATTGTCCATGCTGATACTTCCTTTCCGTAAGGGATACGTCCACAGGAGCCCTGTTCCTTTGAACTGCTCCTATTGTAACCGTCAATTGTGAAAATCAATCGCGCGCGCCGTGAAGAAACTGTGAAATAAAGACGCGCTTTCCGCCCTTGACAGCGGCCTTTGCGCTTGCTATTGTAAAAGCGTAAATTCAGGAGGAACACACCATGGAACTGCACCGCACAGACGAGGGCTTTGCCCTCTATAAGGAAAAAACACAGATCGGCTTCTGCGCGCTCACGCCCGCCGCAAAGGGGGCTGCCATCACCGCGTTTGGCATCGAACCGCAGTGGCGGCGCAAAGGCTACGGCTCCTATCTATTAAAAGAAGCTTTGCGCGCCTACGCCGGATACGACCGCGAAAAGGCTACCGTATTTACCGCCCCGCTGCCCGCCGATGCCGCAGAGCTTGCGTTCTGGGCAAAGTTCGGCTTTGCGGCAGAAGGCAGGCAGCTGGTGCGCCGCCGCACGCCGGACCTGACCGCCGTCAAGTTCGTGCAGGACTTTCTGGCCGCGCGGCTGGCACAGCCGCGCCTTTGCATCGATGCTACCTGCGGCAACGGCGGCGACACGGCCTTCCTGTGCGGCATCACCGCGCCGGAAGGAAAGGTAGTTGGCTTTGACGTGCAGGAAGCTGCCATTGCATCCACCCGGAAGCATCTGGAGCAGCTGGGCGTGCCTGCCGCCCGGTATGAGCTGCACTGCCAAAGCCACGCAGACCTTTTACAGGTTGTGCAGCCCGGCACGGCAGATGCGGTGATGTTCAACTTTGGCTGGTTGCCCGGGGCCGACCACGCAGTGTTCTCCACCGCGCAGAGCAGCATCCCCGCCCTGCAGGCGGCTTTGGAAGCCGTGCGCCCCGGCGGCGTGGTGAGCGCCATCCTCTACAGCGGGCAGGTCATCGGCACGGATGAAAAGCAGACGGTGCTGGAATATCTCCGGGCACTTCCGCTCAAAAGTTTTACCGTTCTGGTGTGTGATTTTGCCAACTGGGCCGAAACCGCCCCTCTGCCCTGCATCATCCTGAAAAAATAACGAAAACACTTGCATTATGGAGCGTTTTCGGATAAAATAGGGTACGCATGTGTAAAAACGAACTCCTTCAGTCTCGCATTCGCTCGACAGCTCCCTCTGGGAGGGAGCCTTTGACGCTGCGGGAAGGCAAAAGTCTCCCTCCTTGAGAAAGACTTCCCCCGGCCGGGGGAAGATGTCACGCAAGTGACAAAAAGGGGAGCAGTGGCATCGCGGAGCGATGACGGAAGGAGTTTTATCCGTATAGGAGAAATACTAGTTTATGACAAATCGTGAAGAAATCGAGCGCCGCCGGACGTTTGCGATCATCAGCCATCCCGACGCCGGTAAGACCACTCTGACCGAAAAGCTGCTGCTGTACGGCGGAGCCATCAATCAGGCAGGCTCCGTCAAGGGCAAGCAGAGCGCAAAGCACGCCGTGTCCGACTGGATGGACATTGAGAAGCAGCGCGGTATTTCCGTCACCTCTTCTGTCCTGCAGTTCAACTATGCGGGCAAGTGCGTGAACATTCTGGACACCCCGGGCCATCAGGACTTCTCGGAGGACA
>ERZ791843.1177-NODE-1177-length-11301-cov-2.15481_pt1 | contig 11301 bp, 6 predicted proteins | sample MGYA00510290_ERZ791843 | MGnify/ENA primary metagenome ERZ791843 (study PRJEB30046, sample SAMN00715254) | human gut metagenome | study: EMG produced TPA metagenomics assembly of the A metagenome-wide association study of gut microbiota in type 2... | reverse complement strand
TGGAAGTCCCCCAAGTTGGTGTTACCACAGATATTGATGGTAAGTTTTCCATCAAGGAAGTAGAAGAAGGGAAAACGCTTGTTTTTTCCTATATCGGTATGAAAAATGCAGAGCGTTTACTAAAAGGGACAACCTCTTTTATTAAAATACAGATGGAGGCGGAAACAAGTGAACTCGATCAGGTTGTTATCACTGGCTATACTCAAACTACATTTAAAAAGATGACAGGTTCAGTAGGCATCATTACTGCCGACCAGCTAAAAGATCAAGCCCAACCGACTGTCGATGCCTTAATGCAAGGTAAAATTGCAGGTGTAGCTGTATCAGCTGTAACCGGACAGCCCGGTAGTACACAAAAAATACGAATCAGAGGTACCAATACTGTTACCGGAGATTGACGGAGTTCCTATGCAAGGAAGTACAGCAGACATGCCCAATAGTTCTGAAATAAAATCGGGCCAGTTTGATGATTTATTCATGAATGGTGTTGCAGGGATCAATCCGAGTGATATTGAAAGTATCACTATCTTAAAAGATGCCTCCGCCACAGCAATTTACGGTTCACGAGCCGCAGGTGGTGTAATTGTCGTTACTACCAAAAAAGGAAAACAAGGAAAAACCAGAGTTAACTATTCTGGTAATGTTTCCGTCACTTTGTCACCCCAACGAGATTATTCTTTGATGAATTCAAAAGAAAAGCTTGCATATGAGCAAGGATTATGGGATGAATTTTCTGCTCCCGGCTTTGAAGCAGGAAAAACAGATTATCCTGTCGTAGGTATAGTAGGCATTATTAGATCCGGAAAAGGTCGTTTTGAAGGATGGAATAAAGAACAACAGGATAGCTATATTAACGAATTAGGACAAACAAACACTAATTGGTACGATGAACTATTTCGCAATGGCGTATCCACCACGCACAATCTATCCATTAGTGGAGGAGGAGAAAAATATACTTACTATACATCATTATCATATACACGTAATGCCGGTTTATTAAAAAATAATGACTATGATCGTTACAATATAACTGCTAACCTTTCTATGAACCCCAATCAAAAAGTAAAATTGGATTTTGGGGCATCAATGTCATATCAATACTCTAAATCGCCAGCACTAAATAACATCAATCCATTTACTTATGCTTACTTTGCTAACCCATACGAAAGTCCATATAATACAGATGGTAGCTACAGAGCAGATGAAACCTATTATTCATTAGGAGAATATAATAATAAAAAAACATCCAGAAAAACTGTTCCCGACAGTGGCTTCAATATCATGCGCGAGATGAATGAAACTTCTTCACGCACCAAAAATGTCAATACTACCGTACGGACAGGGATCGATTATAGTATTATTAGCAAATTACGTTTTGTCGGATTAGCTTCGTTCACTTATTCCACTAACCGTTTAAAAGAGATCTACAACAGTGATACGAAAGCTGCTTTGGACAACCGTTTATCAGTAGATGGCCTAAGTCAGAAAGAATATGCTTCTATATTACAACGCAATATTGATAACGAAAGCTATATGGTACGCGGACACTTTGCTTATGACGATCAATTCGGAAACGACCACTCTATTTCCCTTATCGCTGGTGCCGAGCTCCGTGGAAGTAAATCAAACAGTCTGTATAGCAAACGATATGGCTATGATGCAATAACAGGCAATACAATTACCCCGTTGCCGTCAACCACGGAAGGTATCGGATATGCACAATTAAAAGAGTATTTGGCAGCCCTCGATGCCTCTACCGGAGAAACATGGAATGAACAACGTTTTGCTTCCTTCTACGCTTCCGCCGACTATTATTATAAAAATAAATATGTGCTAAATGCTTCTTTCCGCACTGATGGTAGTTCCAATTTTGGTAGTGATAAACAATTCAATCCAAACTGGGCGGCAGGTGCTGCGTGGAATATCAGCGAAGAAAACTTTATGCAATCTCTCAAACCGATATTAAACCGATTAACTCTCCGTTTGGCAACCGGATTCACAGGAAATATCAACCGTAGCGTAAGTCCACAAATCATAATCAACTATTTTGATGATTACCGCAATGTAGCAAATAATGTTTTTCATATTGGTAGCATCACCACACCACCTAATCCGAACTTACGCTGGGAAAAGACCCAAGATGTAAAATTAGCCTTAGATTTCGGACTATTTAATGACCGCCTAAATGGTATCATTGAAGGATATTACCGAAAAAGTTCCGATATAGTAACGAGTGTGCAAGTATTATCAACTACCGGATATACCAGTCAAAGATACAATACGGCAGAACTAGAGAACAAAGGTGTTGAAGTCACCTTAAACGGAACCCCTATAAAAAGTAGAGATTTCACATTGACTTTATCTGCCAATCTTGCCTACAACTTGAATAAAGTAGCAAAATATAATGCATCATATAAATCTATGGGATATTCCAATCTATGGGAAGGCTATCCAGTAGGCGCTATTTACAGTGGCAGACTTACAGGTATAGACCCTGATACAGGACTTTATACCTTCCAGTTACGTCCGGATGCAGAAATACATACCGCCACAGATTTGAATAAATCAGATAACTATCGTTATTATCTAGGAACAGGCGAAGCTCCTGTAACCGGAGGTTTCAATGTAACAGCAGAATATAAAGGTATTAGATTGAGTGTTAATGGTACTTTTGCAACAGGAGCTAAACAGTTTGAGTACATTGAGTCCCCTGCCTCATACCAAAAAACAGGGGGAGGAGTACAAAATCAGTCAACGCAAGTTTTCCAAAACGATTTATTCGCCCAACATTTAAATGTCCCCAAGCTTGCTGCCGACCGGTGGACGACTACTAATACCAATGGTACCTATCCCCGAGTTTGGAATGTATTTGGTGAATCATATGGTTTTAACTATTACAATCCTATGAGCAAAGAAATAACTCGAGGAGCTTTTCTTACAGATCTATCATATATGCGTATCAAAAGCATAATTTTAGGTTATACCCTGCCCAAAAAACTACTGAAACAAACCAATCTTTCAAATGTAGATTTTTCGATGGCACTCAATAATTTTATAACTGTCACAAGCTATAAAGGCATGGATCCGGAAACACCAGGAGCAACTTATCCTGTAAGCCGGTCCGTTATGTTTAGCGTAAATGTAGGATTCTAAAAAGCAAAAAGACAATGAAAAGAAAACTATTTATATTTATATGTTGCAGTTTGTGTATCGCACTCACCTCATGTACTAAATACTTGGATGTAAAACCCAAAGGTAAGGTTATACCCAAAACCGCTGAAGAATTTTCTTCTATCCTTCATTATTGGTTAGATGATATTGAAAAAGGTCTAGATGATGTTATTGTTCTTTCACCTGAACGAACTGTTGATTTAGAACTTTTTGCAGAAGATCTTGACGGCACCTTAGCTAGTAGTTATGGAGTAATAGATTTATATGCAGGAACTAGTATCAACAGAAATCAAAAATACTATTCAACATTATATTCCGCTATCAAAGATTGTAACATAATCATTGGAGAGATGGAAGATACAGAATCAGAAACGGCCAAAACCTTATTAGGAACCGCATGGAGCATCCGTTCTATTTGCTACTACAATTTAATGATACGCTATTGTGAACCTTATCAATTACAAACTGCTTCTGAAACACTAGGATTACCTCTTGTGGACGAGTTTGATATCGAAGCCAAGCCAAGCCGTTCCACTCTTAAAGAAACAGCCGATTTCATATTGAAAGGATTCCAACATGCGCTATCATACAACTCAACAGATAAAAACTATATTTTTACTGCACCAATAACTAAAGCCTATATGGCACGCTTCTTCTTTTGGACACAAGACTGGAATAATGCCATTATTTATGCTAAAGAAGTTTTAGATAAATATCCAATGCTTGAAGCTGACGAGTACGTTAACGCTATAAATCAAAAACTAGAGCCAACTAAAAACGTCATTATACGTTCATATACAAATGAGAATGACGTTGCAAGCGTAGGATATCTAGCTGCTCAAACAAATGTCCAGAAACGCCCTGTATGCAAAAACTTAGTAGACCTTTTTGGCAATACCCCAAATGATATCCGTAATTCAGGGTTTAATACAAAACGAATAACAACTAAAGTCGTTACCACAAAATTCCGTAGTGAAGAGTTATGTCTTATCATTGCTGAAGCATACGCACATATAGGTAAAGAGACTGAAGCATTAGAATATTTGAATTCATTACGTTCCAAACGGATTACGGAAAATTATATAGCTTATACAATGGATAATCTCCCTGAAGTTTTTAAACAAAATATTACGACAGATGCAACAGGGACACCACTTACCAAATTAATGTCAGCTATCCTTTGTGAACGTAGGAAAGAACTATTTTTGGAAGGTGATCGTTGGTTTGAGCTAAAACGTAATGGACGTCCAGAATTCTGGATTGCTGCTAATGGGAAAAAATATGTAACGGAAAAATATTTATATACTTTCCCTATTCCCAAATCTGATGTGAACCTATTTCCTGGACTTATCATACAAAACCCGGGATATATTGAATAACCATTAATACACTAGAACAATGAAAAAGCTATTATATACAATATTTATATTCATCATATCCTTTAGTACTTTTTCAGCCTGTGACGAATCTGAAGAGTTAACTCCTAAAGTAGATGATACAACAAGTGATTATTTACTTCCAACCGGAGTAATTCTCACCGCTCAAGAACGGGAAGAAGTCCAAGAACGTTGGAATGAATATAATACTGCCATTAATCAGTAAAATTAAAGAAAGATGAAAACTATAATAAAGGAAATAACTAAAATTCTGACAATAACATTATTGGCAATGATGGTTACTTCATGCAATAATGATGATGATGCAGGAGCAAATCTCTCCTTTAGCCGCTCTATCTATGTTCTACCGGCTACTGGAAGTTTAAATATAGAACTAAAAGCCTCTGTAGCTCCAGAAAATGATCTGATAGTTCCTATAACCATCGATGGTTCAGCAGTGTTAGATGATGAATACGAAATATCAGCTAAAGAATTTATAATAAAGGCAGGAGAAACAAATGCCCAAATAACAATAACCCCCAAAAATAATCTAGCCCAAGGAAAAGAAATCCGTTTGTCTATCAATCCGGTAGCAGGATATAGCTTAGGAGATAAGAATGTGGCTATCATTCCGATAGAAACCAAAGAACGTATTATGTACTCATTCACCACTTCTTATTCCCGCATTCTTAGTTCTATCCAAATATGGGTTGAAATACAAGGTGAAATTAGTGGACGAAGCTATATCCCTCAAACAGACATTGTACTTCCATTAAAAATATCTTCTTCCAGTACTGCAGAATTGGATACTGATTTTGAAATCGAGAATCACTCAACTTCTATAACTATTCCGAAAGGTACGCGACAAGTCAACTTCAGCGTTAATATAGTAGAAGGAGCAGAAGATTATGCTGGAAAAGAAGCCATCCTTGAATTGAAAGCCCCGGAAGGAGAAGATCATTTATATTATGCAGGTTCATTCACTACCTTCACTGTAAAATTGGATCAATTAAAATTTATCGACTTATTAGGCAAATGGAAACCTGTTGAGCTTAGCAACGAAGATGGTTTTTATGTATGGGGTGAGGAAGAACTCCCCAGTAACGATTTTGAAGGAAAATTACCTAAAGATTTTGCTGCTGGTGACTATTTGGAATTTACTAACGAAGGCGGAGTCGATAGAATTATTCCCCACATGACTGGAGGTTTGAAAAAATATTTCTGTGGACCAGAACACAAGGTTACATTCGATCATATAAACAAAGAGTTCCTTGATGCTTCTATATTTGACTATATAATGGTCCCCTATATAAACAAACTCTTTTCTACAAAAACAGAAATTGGTGATGCCCTTTTGGGATTAGATAAAATAGACGATAACAATATTTATGTCTATATCCACGACTATATTCCAACCGATTTCTTTACGTATTCCTATGAACAATGGGGAGGATTTGATGCTGAAATGTTTGGTATTACATATAAATTCACACGAGTAGAAGAAGAATAAAAAATTAAGGATGCCCGTATGGCTCGGGCATCCTTAATTCAAATTATACATATCTTATTTTCTCAACGCCTTCTCAATTATAAACAACCGATAATCATAATCCTCTCTTAACTTTTTCGTCGGTGCCATTGCTTTGGCTTTGATATATTCCTGTTTCAAATCCATCAGACATCCATACCAAAAATGAGCTCTTGCCGGAACAGACAGATATGAAATGCTTTCAATTGGCTCCATTCCCCAATGAGAATTAGTTTCTCCAATCGCAAAGCTAGAAGAACCGGATGATGAACCTTTTTCTTTTACCGGACTTACATCCGACCATGAAATAACAGCATTCAAGAATTGTCCTTGCATAAAACGCTTAAAATCAGCAGAACTCTTACCCATTCTGGCTTCTTTGAACAAGAAGCTTATCAAATCTGAAATAGCCTGCTGTTGCGTATAAGGATCATTCGATTTACTTTCACTAAGCCAGATATTACTCAACTGCACTAATACCAAGTTTCCCAGAAATTTTTGAGAATAATCGGCAACACTCCCTGTTAAGGCACAATGATTCAGCAATTCCTTATCATCCATCCATGTCATCTTTTCAATCGCATCCAGCATCCACAAAAAAGATTGGCGCTGAACCTCTTTGGGCACTGATTGAAAAGAAGGATAAACATCTCCATAGTAACTATCATTCAAATAAATACCACCCACTTGTTGCAGTACATGCTTCATATATTCATTCACCTGCTTGATGATATGACCATATAAAACAGCACGCAGCTCATAGTCCACATCCTCCTTGTCCAGCCACTGGTTGGCATTCTTTATTACTTTCGCTATATTTTCACAAGCTATTGTTGCCGAACGGATAGCATCATTCCCCAAATCTCTTTCCATTCCACGAGGGTCATAATACGCTTTCCTGTTTTGCGGCCCTTTAAACAACAATAACGGATTGTGGTTACGTTCAGATATCAACGATTGCAAACCGGATAATTCCTCCTGCGGCGTATTCTTTTTCATAGGTTGATACAAATAACGAATTACCCAATCATCATATACCCCTAACACCGACTGTACCAAAGGCATTCCTTCACTATAACTATTATCAGAAAGCAAATAGTTCATGGGGAGCTTGTCCATAACGGAAGCAGATAGCCCATGCTGCTTAACAAACTCCTTCGACCGAAGCGAATCAACAGGATAAGCAATAGATCCTGCCATATTATCACTCAACCCCAAACAATGTCCCCAATGCCTCAACAATAAAGACGTTAACGCTTCCTCAACCAAGCCCTCATCGGGCAGCAACGTACGAGCCTTCTCATTAAAAGAAGATGTTTGCAGAAAATAATCCAACTGGATTTTCGATGCCAAGTTGTGCGGAATGTAAATATTGGCACTTATAATCTCTCCTGTCAACGGATCACTCCAACAGTTGTCTGTAATCTGGTTAGACGGTGAAATGACATAACGAATACAGGATTTAGTAATATTATTGGCATCAAACACCGTACCGTCTTTAGGATAAGGCTTCACTACCAGCGCATTGGGAAAACCAATCTTCTGAAAAGACTTGTTCCATATATCAGCACTACGATATACACAGCGCTGCCAGCTTTCGGGCAACAGAGTATCTACATAAAAGACAATAGGGTTTTCCTCTGTCAAATTCCAACGATTCACCCAATACTGCACTTCACTTCCTTGCGCTTCATCCGAAAAGCTAACCTTGTCACTCCATAGAGTACCAACACGAGGATCTGCCAAACGGGGAAGATAATCTTCATCCTCCGGTAATAACATAAATGTACGCTTCACAACCGCACTGAAAGGAATATCGTCTGCTATCGGGAAAAGCCCGAACAAGGACATGGAAAGACTATAACTCATATTGCATGAAATAGATACATTATCCGAGTAAGAGGCAATCCCGGATATCATCGACCGGTCTTGTTTAAAAGTAGCCTTCCTTTTCACCCAGCCATCCATTGTATTATATGCCTTCGGATCTATCGGATTCATGTATTCGTCATCTTTAAACACATAAGAAGTGACATCAATCACCAAAGCACTATCAGGAGAATAAGCCTTGATTGGAAACTGCTCCAGAACAATATCACTAAAGCTCTTTTTCAATGCATCGCCGATACGAGAGCCATCACCGGTAGTCGGACGATTGGCAACCCGATAAAGTCTGACCAATGAATCAGATTGGCAAAATCTTACCTGCAAAGAAGTGGCAGGGCGAAATCCCACGGACGATTCCTGTGGATTACTGACTTTATCAACCACCCCTCCCATCAACAGACGTTTACCTAAAACAGCCTTAGGTATTTCCATATATATCTTATTCTCAATCCAATAAAGATTCATTAATCCCTTGGACTCCATGCTATTGGATTTACCTTTCAATAGCTTTTCATAATCACTCTTCGATTTTACCTGCTCTGTTTTTTTCTTTTTCTTAGCTGCCCCTTCCAAAGGATAAGAAACGGACAGACCAAAGACCGACAAAAAAAGTAAAAGGATATATTTATTCTTCATAATCATCTGTTTAACGCATTATTCATTTGATGAAGCAATAATTGATAGTGAAGTCGAGTATCTTTATCGGCATGTTGCTTTTGATTATTCAATAAGTCGCGCACCCGCAAGAAATAACCATAACACATACTCTCCTGATTTCTGGGGACAAAGTACTCGGCCATTGGTTCTTCAAATCCGGCTACAGGATTAAACATACGTTCCAAGTCCGACACACAACATCCTTTGTGTCCTTCCCCTATCTTATGATGAAGCGTGGTTAACGATTCCCAAACATCCTCATCTGCCAATGATTTCGAATCTTTATTCCAATTAATCTTTGCCGTTGAAGCTAACTGTTTAATAAATAAATTCTGCAACTTCATTTGAGTAGAGGTTAGTTTACGCCCTTTCAAAGTAGGACTCCAGATGTATTCATAAATGTCATTCATACATTCGTCAACATCATATTTATCGCCTTCAGCTTTCAGTGCCGAAAATTCCACACGGGCAGGAGCCGCCATCAATAATTTCATCAGCACATTACGCAAAGCATCAGAAGGTTTACCAACCATAGGCAACTTATCCAATACATCGCTGTTATCTAACCAATCCATCGTTTCCAGCTGTTCCAGAAAATAACTCATTGCCTCTTTTTGCTTCTCCTTCGGTTCACTTTCCAGAGCTTCCACTTTATCACCGACCAGTTTTTCATGCAGATAAATGCCACCGATATTATGATAAACATGCAACATATAAGTCAAATACTGCATTATAATACCATCATAAATAGCAGATCGGTGTTTATAATCATTATCTTCCTTATCCAGCCATTGGTTCAGATTAGCCAAGATATACTTCAGGTTTTTCACACCATATTGAGTTGCTTTTACCGCATCATCTCCCAAATCTTCCGTTTGAGAACGAGGGTCAAGTATATCCGACTGTTGTTTTCCATACCGATATATAGGATCACCGGATAAATCCGTAATCCACTTTGAAGTAATCGCATACTCTTCTTCCTCTGTTTTAGCTTCCGGTACTGGTGTATAATTCCAACGGATCAAATAATCATCATACAGCCCAAAGCGGGGAGGCATCATACGAACCCCACGCTCCATATCACCGGGTTGTGCCACATAATTAAAACGTGCATAATCCATTATAGAAGTAGTAGTACCATGTTTCTGTGTAAACGAAGGAGAACGCAGAGAGTCGACCGGAATGACGGAAGAAGCACTCATATTGTGCATAAATCCGAGACAATGTCCTACTTCGTGTGAAACGACATAACGTAAAGCATCATCCATCACTTCCCTTGGAATAATTTTATGACGGACACGTTTGTCAGCTTGAGCAGTCTGAATAAAAATCCAGTTATTCAACAACTTTATAACATCATGATACAGATATACAGAAGCATTCAGTATTTCTCCACTGCGCGGATCTACCCAAGAGGGACCCATTGCATTTTCAATAGCAATCGGTGCATAACGAATACAAGAGTATTTCAAATTATCCGCATCAAATTCCGGATCATCTTTCGGAAATTCTTTAGCCTGGATAGCTTGTATAAAACCTATTTTTTCAAATGGTTCATTCCATTGGTTGACAGCTTCAAATATAGATGCTTTCCAACTATCAGGGAAACAACTATCTACATAAAAAACAATCGGCTTCACAGGTGTCACCTTTTTACCCTCTACATAACTTTTTAAATCAGAAGGCTCCAAACGCCAGCGATTTGCATAATAGATTGCCCGCATCGTCTGTTTGGTTGCCGAATATTCTTTTTTTATAGTCGGGAAAATACCAATCCGGCTATCCATCAATCGGGGACGGTAAGGAACAGAATCCAATAACAGGATAGAACGTGTCACCTTTGCAGTCAGAGGTTCGTCCTTAATGTCTTTTCCACTACCTCCGGTCAACGAATAAGTATAACTTAGGCAACTCCGGACAGATATATTGTCCTTAAAAGCCTTAAAACCATCAACAAACGACTTGCTACTTTGGAAAGAAGTGGAACGCTTACGTCCTCTCGACATATTTGCACTATATTTATCAAAAGGATCCATTAGCTTATTGTCACCCACAAAAAAACCGGTAACATCAAACACAACAGCCGTACTATCATTATTATAAGCAGAAATATCAAAAGCTTGCAATATGGCATCCATGTTACTTAATGCAATAGCCGTCTTCAATCGATTGTCATTATCACCACTCACATTATCTGTTTGAATAGCAGACAGGCAGATTTTGTTATTCAGTTTTTCAAAACGAAAATGAATAGGTTCGGTAGGTTTTGATCCTATAATGGCATTTCTATTATCACTGATTTCTGTAACTGCAGAGCCCAACAACATATCACGTTTCAACAACGATAATGGAAGTTCAAAATAAACTTTTTCTTTCACTTTGTGTACAGTGATGAAACCTTCTGCTTTCGAATGATTAGATGAGAACAGTTTATCATAAGCAGTTTTTTCTTTCTCAACAGATTCTTTCTTTTTTGTCTTTTTACGTTTAAAAGAAATAGCATTTGCTGATACAGCTCCTCCCAACATAGAAAATACTAAAAGAGCCACCCAAATTCTTTTCATTTTGATAATAGTGTTAATTCATACTCTAGTAATAGAGTACAAATCTAAGAATTATAAAGAATTATCTCCAATAAAATCTACTTTTTTCCTTCAGAGACACTATACAATACGACACTTT
>ERZ791843.1171-NODE-1171-length-11340-cov-4.84705_pt1 | contig 11340 bp, 20 predicted proteins | sample MGYA00510290_ERZ791843 | MGnify/ENA primary metagenome ERZ791843 (study PRJEB30046, sample SAMN00715254) | human gut metagenome | study: EMG produced TPA metagenomics assembly of the A metagenome-wide association study of gut microbiota in type 2... | reverse complement strand
GGATGCTCATTACATTTTCTGAAGTAATCATCTCAACAGGTTCTTTTGATTCTGGCTTTTTAGCTGCTGTTTTCCCACTACTACCTGTATTAGTAGAATCACTGTCTTTGTTATCATCAATACAGAACAGCCCATTCAAAGCGTATTTTCTGGCATAAGATGAAGCTGCACCTGTCACCTGTGAAGAATCCATGCCTTTCTTAGACTCTTCTTCCCTTGCATAAGCAACGGTTGTAATCTCACCGGTATCTTCACAGTCGTTTAGATGAGCTTCTGCTCTGACATATATTCTGTCTCCAACAACTTCCATCCGATCTGTGACGTTTAACACGGTTTTTGTTTCTGCCAGAAGCGGCTTTACAGCTTCCAGAATATCCTCACAGCTCCTGTATTTGTATTTCCCGAAGGAATTGTACTGTCCTTTAGGGGCTTTCAGCTTTGACTGAATAATGCCTAACTTCTCATATATATTCACTTCTATTCCTCCTTGTCATAAACCACATGTTTGCTGCCCTCAATAATCAGCAAGCTTGCAATATCTTTCATTGATAAGGTTGATTCGTTATAGATTTCGACCAGTGCGTTGTAAGCATCCGGTGATACTTTTACAGCCGGATTATCCTTGCCGGTTGCCGGCTGTTTCTTCCTTGCCGGAATGCGGATTTCAAATTTTCCCATTGTTGCCCTCCTTACATGATTTCTGAGCCGCTAAAAGCCCATTTAAAGCCTGTACATAACTTGCTAGTGTCCTAGCCTTATACTGCTCCTCTATTGGATTATCTGGAACAAGCGCAAGCTGAACATCAATCAGTCTTAAGACTTCCTGTATTCTTTCGTTCATAGACTGGCTCCTTTAACTGCTTAAAAAAACAATAGATTGCGTCTGACTTATCCCCCATGCCAGGAACCGTCTTACCGTTCTGAATGGAATCAGCGGCGTGATATTCAAGATGATCCACGTACATATCTGGATTCTCCCAATCAACAATAGGAGCGTTTCGCTTGTTCAGTTCCTCCAACAAGATATTCACTGCAAGAACCATATCCCACTTCGGGAGGAGTCTTAATTCTTCAAGATTCATTTAACGGACACCTCCCATCAATAAGCAGTTCCAGAAGACATTTCTTTGCATCTTCATAATTCTGAGATTCAAACTTAAAGTCGTAAAACTGGCACAATGAAAAATGTTTTACGATCTCCCCTGCATCATTAAATACATAAATATAAACTCTGGATATGTCGTCACACGCCGTATAGTCAAAATTCACATGCGCCGTTGTTTCACTTGAAACTCTCAGACACAAATCAAATATTTCTCTGATTTTCTCTTCGTTCATAATTTCCTCCTTGTATTGACTTTTGGTTTCTTTCCTTCTACAATGGAGAAGAAATATATTGTCTTGGATCCTTATTTGAGTTGCAGCTCTGAGGATCCTTTTTTAGTTGGCATGTCTAGCATGTCCATTCTTTCCACGTCCTTGCTATGTACACAGCTCCGATCAGTCCCAACGCTCCCATGATCTGGTCACGGCTGTTGTCCCAGGTCCAGAACGGAAGATACGTTGCTATCCCTCCAATCAGAATGGAGTCTATCCAATCTTTCATGTCAAAGCCTCCAATATTTCCTCGTTAGGGAAGTTCAATCGAATAAAAATATGCCGCAGTTCCGGATACGTGAATGTTTCCGGCTTATTTCGCTTTTTACGGAAAGTGTTTTCAGCCATTCCTGTTACTGCTGCCATCTGAGCATCACTTACTCGCTCGGCCTCCATCCTTTTTGCAATATTGCCTTTCAAAAGGATGTATTTCTTTTGTTCTGTGGTATATCTAATTGCCACAGTCTTTCCTCCTTTCTTACTTAATAAACATCCATGCAGCGTTTGAAAAAATTAATGCAATCATGGTTACAATCCATGCACAGAACCATTTGTGAGTCTGCTTTTTTGCCTCTCTTACAACTTCGACTGCATAGAAAGTTTCGAACTCTTCAAAATTTGTCACTTTTTTATCCTCGGTTTTCTTCATAAAAAATCCTCCTGTTCTCTTGCGAAATACAGGAAGAAATGATATGATTGTCCTGTAATCCGCTAGTGTGGTTAGTGGTTTACAGCTCCGAGGCGAGAGGTTTCAGCTCTCCTTCGGAGCACTTTATTTTTCAAAATGATTTTCCATAAGGTCAGCAATCATCAGATACTCTTCTGCAATTTTCCCTTTTCTTGTATTTTTAACCTGTTCACGGAATTCCGGAATAGTCCCAAAGAAGCATCCGCATGCAACTCTGACCTTTTTATCTTTGCATCTAAAAAACGTAGTGGTACGGAATTGAGTACCAAATCCATGAATAGTTGTGTAATCTGCATCGCCGTGCACCATTGCATCGCCGGACACCATTGCATCGCCGTACACCATTGCATCGCCGTGCACCATTGCATTGCCGGACACCATTGCATTGCCGTACACCATTGCATCGCCGTACACCATTGCATTGCCGGACACCCATGCATTGCCGTACACCCATGCATTGCCGTACACCATTGCATCGCCGGACACCATTGCATCGCCGTGCACCATTGCATTGCCGGACACCATTGCATTGCCGTACACCATTGCATTGCCGTACACCATTGCATCGCCGTACACCCATGCATTGCCGTACTGGTTTACATTTCCTTCTTTTTCTACCCATCCACCAGTTTCTCCGGCTTCTACATCCGCAAATGAAATGAGTGCTTTGATTCGGAAAAGTTTCTTTCCGAAAATGTTAATTTTGGTTTCTGATGTTAATTCAAATTTCTTCATTTTCTTCCTCCTCTTTAATTACTGTGAATGCACAGTTTCTTTGTTTCGTCTTTTGAATTTTGTGATATACTCTCCTGTAAAGGAGGTGTAATAATGACGGATAATGAAAAACGCGCACATGATTTAGCCATTGTAATTTGCACTGATGTTTGCCATTTAAAACGTCAATCTCAAGTTGATGCTGGCAAAACTCATGTAACCGTCGATTATTTCGAAGAATACATAAATGCTTATGAATCCGCATTAGAAGCATTCAACGAAAAATATCCATCTGACAAATAGGTTTCTTATTAATCAAACATGTTAAGGAAATAGGTTTCTTTGATGTTCGCACCATCTTAGAAGCCTTTTCCTTTTTCTTCTTTTTACTCATAAAATTTGCTCCTTTCTATTCCGGTAACCTTGGTTCAAGAAACTTATGAGCTTTCTTTCTGTGCCCTATAAGAATCCGCAATCTCCTTATCTCTCAATGCAGAAAGATAAACGATTGCCATATTCTTGTTTTCCTCTGATAAAGTTGCAAAGATATCAACAATACGTTTTCCATCTTCAATATCAGTTCTTTCTAATATAGTCATGCACTCACTCCTTTCTTGTGATATACTCCCAGTAGACGGGAGGTGATAAAAATGGATTTTAAAATGCCAATGATGGCAACCAATCCGCCATTGCCGTATAGCGTATATAAACAGATGGCAGATGAGGAAAAATACGAAACATTAAAAGATATTGCTAACAGTGCAAAACAAATAGCTGATTCTGCTGTTGCTGATTCGATTAAAGCTAAGAAGAAAGCTAATGTCGCAACAATTATTTCTGTAATATCTGTCATTGTTTCAATACTTACCAACCTAGACAAGATAATATCCAACGTAAATTTCTTAATAAATCTCGTCCACTAAAACAAAGATTTATTAAAATGGAAAGTATGCTGAGTACGATTGCTACTATCGACCAGTCTACTTTTTTCAATTTTTTTCACCTCCTTGTTTCCTTGTAAACACAATATAGCACACAAGTTATCTTTTGTCAATATAAAAATGTTGACTTGTAAACCTTTTTGATGTATTATAATAACAGAAAGGAGGATATCGATGAGAGATAGGATTATTGGAATCCGCAAAGAACATCATTTAAGTCAAGAAGCTTTTGCAGAAAGGTTAAATCTTTCAAGAAATTTCATTAATCAGTTTGAAAATGGAAATAAAAATATGTCCGACAGGACTATAAGAGATATTTGTAATGAATTTTCTCTGAATGAAGAATGGTTAAGAACTGGTAAAGGAAAAAAAGAAAAGGACATTGATATTGACTTTAGTGATCTTTGCGCCGCCATTGCCGTCCATGATAAAAAAGCCAGAGATGCCATAACAAAATACTATCAGCTTACACCAGAAGACAAAAAACTATTCTGGGATTTTATGGAACGGTTCATGAAATAAAAGAAGCAGGGGTTAACTCCCCTGCTCTTTTTCTTCCTTGTATAATCTTCTTACAAATCCATAAGCCATTTTTAAAAAAGTCAAGTTGCTCATTTTTTCTATCATCTCAATAATTTCCTTTTTGTAATCCATAATAACCCTCCCTATTGCAATTACCACCTACATTACAGTATATGTCCGGTTTGTGGGAAATATAACCGAACATTCGTTCATTTTTTGCTATTATATCACTAATGTTTGCCCTTGGAAACTGCCAGATATACACCGATATGTTTATGATTGCATAGAAATTATTCGTAATATCAAAGATATAGTCTTTTCTGTTTAGTGGCAGGGCGAATAAAAACGGCGGCATGCTCTGCTTTATTTCATGGGCGCTATTCTTATGTAGGGTAGAAGATCTGTACGCATTTTGGACAGAATACACTTCTGACTCTTCGCGGATATAATCGTCTACGCACATTGGTAAACAAACAATGTAATTAAGCAAAAGCACAGCTCCTATTATAATTAGTATATTTTTGATTATTTTCATTTTACAAATCACCTAAAAATGTCTATTTACAACTAAATTTAACGATGTTATAATAAAAATAACATATTTAAACACTTTTTTTTGCAAATGGCGAAAACAACGCCCATAAGGGAATGATTTGAATGAAAATTGCGATTTGTGACGATAATCCTTTGCAGATTGATTTTTTTAAGGCTCATGTTGATGAGTTTTTGAAAAAGTGTGGAGACAAGAGCTACACGCTAAACACTTATAGTAGTGGGAAGCCGCTGATTGATGATATAGCAGACGGTCAATGGTACGATATAGTCGTGCTGGATGTGGTCCTAAATAATGAGAATGGCATAAATGTCGCAAAGCAGCTCAGGAAAAATGGATATAATGGCAACATTGCCTTCTGGACAGCATATAAAAACTATGTATTTGACGCATTAGACGTCTTACCAGTGCATTACATCATCAAAGGTTCTGAACATGGACGCATGTTTTCTGTCGTAGCGCACACGTTGGAAGATATCCGAGAGAAAGCCTTAACTATCAAAAACCGAGACCACTTCCACCGGGTAGAATTCCGGCATATCGAATACATAGAAAGCCGAAATAAATCAATTCTCGTCCACTGTACTTGCGGCGTTATTCATGTAGCACGTGGAAAGTTGTCAGATATAGAGCCGCATCTTGATGGAAGATTTCTCCGTTGCCATCAAAGTTATATCGTCAACATGGACGAAATTAAAGATGCATCAGATCATTTTGAGATGATATCGGGGGATATTGTTCCAATCAGGCAGAGGGAGGCTGCCAAAATAAGGAATCTATATAAGAATTATATCGAGAATTTTGAGTAATCGTGTCAAAAGGGGGAAATATGAAAAAAATACGAAATGTGTTGATGATCGTTTGGACCGCATTAATTGTATTAATGATTGTGGCCTTGATGAGTTCAAACGATCTTTCATCAGACAATATTATGGTCGTTGTTGTACTTGAGGTATTTGGAATTGCTGTTTTGTATCTTATTTTTGCACTTTTGCTGTCTATTAAAAATAAGGTTCAAAAACCTGCAATATCAAATAATTCCGTAGCAACCCAGCCAGCGGTTGTAGAAAAACCTGTTCGAGTATTGAATCTGAGAGTTATATCCGGTAAGGAGGATTTTGAGCTTGGTTCCAAACACGCAAGATTTGATTTGAAGCAATGGAAAGATGGGTCTGTTACAGTGTCAGATGCTCCAACCAAATATGAACTTTTCGACTATGAATGGAACGGGCCGGAATACAGAACAGTAGAAAAGACAACTACAACATCTCACACTAAAGGGAAAAGTAAAGAAAAAACGAAACGAAGAGGGCATTTAGCAGGAGCCGTTGTTGGAACCGCTATTGCTCCGGGAGTTGGAACTATAGTCGGTGCAGCTGTTGGAACTGGAAAGAAAACCAAAGGAAAGAATAATTCCACTACTACTGGAACTGCTACCACAACAAGTGATAACATTGAAGTGGATTCTTATGCATCTATGAAAATGCGGAATATCGAAACCAATCAAATAAATACTATTGGATTCCGCTGTAGTTCAAATATAGATATGCAGTTAAAGAGCTTCAATATTTCCAAAAGCTCTGATGCTGTTGAAAATGTTCGAAATCAGAAAACATCCGTTGAACTACTGAAGGATTACAAAGAGCTTTTAGATAGCGGTATTATTACTCAAGAAGAATTTGACCAGAAAAAATCAGAACTTTTATAAAAAAGAACCGGCTCTCACTACCAATGAGAACCGGTTTTTAAAAAAAAAAGAAAAATATTTTTACGTTCCGCAAAGCATACTGAAGTGAAACGTATCGCCTGACAAGTCATATTGTATCATCTTCGGTGTGTTCGGACAAGTCAGAAAGTTTGTTCGGTTAATAAGGAGGAAAAGAAATGGCAACTGCAAAAAAACTGCCATCTGGCTCATGGAGATGTCAGGTATTCAGTCACATCGAAGAAATCCCATTATCAGACGGGACCATCAAAAAGAAAAGGGTTTATAAATCTTTTACATGCTCAGATCCTAGCAAAAAAGGGAAGCGAATCTGTGAGCAAATGGCTGCCGAATGGGCAGCAAAAAAAGAAAGTGAAGTATTGACTGCGCGATATGTTCCACCAGAAGATATGACATTAAAAGAGGCATGTAATAAATACATAGAAAGCAGAACAGGTGTTTTATCCCCTGGAACTATTAGAGAATATAAGCGATCTGTCAAAAGAGACATGGCTAAACTTATGTCATTAAATATAATGGAAATCACTCAAGAGGATGTTCAAGCTGAAATGAATCGTGAAGCACTTACTCATTCGCCAAAAACTGTGTACAATATGCATGGCTTTCTTTCTACTGTCTTGAAGACTTATCGTTCGGATTTCATCTTAAGAACTTCCTTACCTAAAAAGGTAAGACCGAAAATCTATGTACCTACATCTGCCGAAGTCAAAAAGGTAATTGAATGTACTGTAGGTAGTGAATTAGAGATACCTGTTCTTCTGGCAGCATTCGGTCCAATGAGGCGGTCAGAAATCTGCGCGCTTAATTCTGATCATATCAAGCAGAACATAGTACATGTCGAATATGCTATGGTTATGAATGATTCTCATGGTTGGGTTATCAAAAGACCAAAATCTTTTGCTGGCGATCGTTTTATTCCATTTCCGGATTTCGTTGCAGAAAAACTTAAAGGTATACATGGAAAAATAACAAATTTGAATCCGGCGCAAATATCTAATAGATTCGCTGATGTTTTAGAGGATAATCATATACATCATTTCCGTTTTCATGATTTGCGTCATTATTGCGCATCTGAGTTGCATACTCTTGGAATTCCAGATGTATATATTATGCAGCGCGGCGGTTGGGAGGATGATACCACATTAAAAAATGTATATCGGCACGTTCTGGTTGATCGAGAAAAAGAGATGAATGAAATTGGGAATGATTATTTTTCAAAGCTATGCAACACAAAATGCAACACGAAATAAACAAATGCTGTAAAATAGGGAATGTTAGGCTTTTTCTTACAGGTTCAAGTCCTGTCATCCGCATTTTTATGAAAATCTTGTATTCACTGGTTCTCGCAAAGAACGTAGTGTTTTCAATGGTTTCGGCAATTTCAAATTAGCTCATAAAATATGTTATTTTGCCAGTTTTGGCATAAAAAAGAAGAACTATGCAACACGAAATGCAACACGAATTTGATACAATATGTAAAAAACAGCCCCAAGGAGTAACCTCCAAGGGGCTTAAGTTTTATACCTTTTTGATGTATTTTGCAGAAACAAATCCAAAATATTTTCCGGCAATGCGGATATAGTACCAAGATGCTCCATCTTTGGCTTTAATGGTATCGCATACATCAACTAAATTGCCTTTTGCAAGTGTAGGATAGCTTTTAAGCTGTGCATACTCTGTTCCTGCCCATGTGCGGACATTAAGTGTATTTGCAGTTACCTTTCCCACCCACTTCGGAGTTTTAGACAGAATAGTTGACGCTGAAAGCGTATTTGCTTTTGCGCCGGTGGTAACAGCGATAGCCACGTGGTGGTTATCATTCAGGAGGATATCTCCTGCCTTTAGATAGTCGCCGGATGTCAGATACTTTCTATCCGTCAGTACTTTCGCACCGGCAATCTTCATTGCAGCTCTCATGTTTCGTGTCGTCAGATAGATGCTGACCGCTTTGAGTCTTGCGTTATTTAAGCGATACCCAGCTCCCTTGACGATAGCTGCTGTACTTGCGCTGCAATCAGATTCGCAAGCTACCGTGATCTGCGCCGGATCGTAGTTGCTTGCCTTTAAGTGCCGCCAGAACGAATACCGGTCATTGCTGTTTCCGGCAGTGCCCTGATCGTATCCGATGAGATTGTTCTGTGCCGCTTTTGTCGCCATGTCTGCGATCATGGTTGCGATTTTAGCGTCATTGAATCTTAGAACACAGAGCCACGGTCTGCTGTACCAGTTCATGATCTGATATTCTGTACCAGTCTGATCTCCTGCTTTCCCGCCTGCATATCTTCCTCTTTCATCATGTCCGCAGTTACTGATTTTTACCATTTTAGTTTCTCCTTTCTGGTCAGAATCTCTATAATCCTTGTAAAACACATCCATATCAACATTTCCATTAATTCCTGGAACTTTTCCTTTACTGGAATACTGCCAGCCTACACCGACGTTCGGACGTAATCTTTCCTGTGCAGAGCCGTTGTCGTTAGCCGGATAACGAGCAATCCAACAATCATACTGTTTCAGCGCATCTGACAAAACGTTATTGTGCCAATCAAGATTGCAATAGATGCCTGCCTTATAACCGGCTTTCTTGATTCTGGTCAGAAATGCTACTGCAATATTCTCAATAGCCTGTTTTCCAAGACTTCTTTGCTGTGCCCATTCCAGATCGTAGAATACTGGAAAGTCAAGTCCACGTCCACCAAGAACAGAAATTACGTTCTCAGCTTCCTCGATAGCTTGTGCCGATGTTAAAGCATAGCTGTACTTATATCCACCAATAAGAATTCCATTGGATTTACAGCCCTTGTAGTTGTGTTCGAATGATGCATCTGTGCCGGATTTCTGATGAATTCTCAAAATTGCAAACTTAATTCCAGAATTCGATACTTTTGCCCAATCTGGATTACCTTGATAGGATGATACGTCAATACCTTTAATTTCCATATTTATCAACTCCTTTCATGAAATCATGAAACATATTTATGAAATTTTCAAAGTTCTTAGTTAACTAAACAGGAGCTCCTTGAGTAGCTAAAAGCTTTATGGTTGTTTAAAACTAATTTCTTTCCAAACGAGTTTACTTCCTCCGTAGCAATATCCAATAACTAATTGACCCGTACCTGCACAAGCAAGAATTCCAATTCGTTCGTCAGAATTCTTGCTTGTGCAATAAATCCAAATTGCTCTTCCAAAAAAGCCATTAGGTTTGTCAGAAAGGTTTTTATAATCACTGTCTACAAGAAAATACATTCCTGGCAATGAATCATAAAATGAAGCTGTATTTGGAGCGAAAGCGAATTTTAATGCCTTACTATTTAATTCATTAAGAGCCCCCACTACAGTCTTGTTTGAAGTCTGCAAGTTATTGATTACTGCATTTGTCAATTTATTGACCATCCAGTTCCAGATTCCGCTGAATGGTGAAAGCTTGTTTGCCTTCGCCGCCGCATCGTAAATCATCAGTGTATCTGCATCTTCCGGTGTTGCTTTCTGTGTGTACTCATTAAATTTTGCCATATTAATTCTCCTTTTCTATATTGAACTTTTCATAGAGCTGATTAATTAGTTTCTCCTGTCGGTCAAGCTGTTTTTTCTGGCTTTTAATCATCGCGAACATTGCGGGTATCATGATACGTTCGTTCCAGTTCTCAGCTTTGCCATCTATGTGGTCAACCGCCAGAGGAAAATATATATCCACATCTTCCGCACGGAACATCGGAAATTCAACTCCAACACGCTCATCATGTTCTTCAAGATAGCCGTCTTTGTACCGTGCCATTATTGGTTCGATGTTATACAGGCTTTCAATGAATTCTTCCGTCAATGAATCTCCAAGAATCTTGTACCTTTCAGATGATGAGCCATATGCGCGAAGTCTATAATCGTTATTTGAAATCCAAGCATTCCATCCAGATGTTGTAAAGCCAAAACCATACACTTTCATGCTTTGCCTAAATATCGGTTCGTTATTTTCATCATCAAAAGTGCACGGACCAGATACATTCATATTTTTGACTTCCAAGTTACAATTTTCGGCAGTCAAATTTGAAAACTTACCGGTATCAGCCGATACTTCTGTTGCACTAATATTAAGCTCTTCGGCAGTCCAGTCGATTCCCCACGCCGTTTCAACGTATTCAATGTCCGCAGTGCTGCTAAAGTATTTCTCGGCACTAACAGGATTTATTCCAGTATCTGAAAAACAAATTCCTGTATATTTCATGCGCGTAGAATTTTCTTCATAGCTTGTAAATGTAGTGTAGCCTGAGTAATCTATCAGTCCCTTCACGGTGCCTTTTTTATCTTTAATCTTTAGGTATCCGTTGCCGTTTTTGGCTCCACCTAGAATTGCGGCATTTCCCATCAATGCGTCTAAACTGATGTACAGATGTCCATTTAGATAGTAGAGACCTTTAAATTCTCCGTCATTGGACAGTATCTCAACAATCTGCTCCTGCGTGAGCATGCCAACGTCAACTGCAACCTGCCAAGTCTGCTGGTCGGCGATTTTAGTTCTTCCGGAATCCGTATAAATTGTTGCACGTATCATTCCGTCAGCACTAAGAGAATAGTTATTTGGATTAATAGTTATTCCGCTGGTCTGTGAATTAAAGGCCATTTTTGTCCATGTTTTTCCGGCATCTTTGCTGTATTCTACTATCCACCAGGTTTTAAAAGCTGCTTCGTCACCCTGTCCATCTCTGTAATACGCATGAACATTGAATGGATTAGGAGTTATTTTCTTATCCTGTCCCATCATCAGGACTTCTGCGTTGGCTCTCAGGTAATACGTTCTTCCTGGAGGCCCGTCTTCTCCACGCAT
>ERZ791843.1149-NODE-1149-length-11548-cov-3.14252_pt1 | contig 11548 bp, 9 predicted proteins | sample MGYA00510290_ERZ791843 | MGnify/ENA primary metagenome ERZ791843 (study PRJEB30046, sample SAMN00715254) | human gut metagenome | study: EMG produced TPA metagenomics assembly of the A metagenome-wide association study of gut microbiota in type 2... | reverse complement strand
CAAACCGCAATGCCGAACAGTATTAAAAAATTAGAAGAAGCTTTTAAAGAAGGAAAATATGATCAGTTATTAAAAGATATCTATGTAGATGAAAGTGTTCTTGCATATCAGCAGGAACGCTACATCAAAGCATTAGAATCCTTTGAAAAGATTTATGGAGAAAAAGAAGTAGAAATCTATAGTGCTCCAGGAAGAAGTGAAGTTGGAGGAAACCATACAGATCATCAGTTTGGAAAAGTTCTTGCAACTTCCATTAACTTGGATGCGATCGCAATCGTTGCAAAAAGAGATGACGATGTGATCGATCTGAAATCAGAGGGATATGAAAGAATCATAGTTAGTCTTAGTTCTTTTGACCCAGCCAAAGCAGAAAAAGGAACATCACAGGCACTGATTCAGGGAGTTGCTTCTAAATTAAAAGAAGAAGGATATAAAATCGGTGGATTTGAAGCTTATGTAACAAGTGATGTATTAAATGGGGCTGGAATGTCATCTTCTGCTGCATTTGAAGTATTGATCGGAAATATTTTATCTGGGTTATATAACGATATGAAGATCAATCCTGTATTTTTGGCGCAGGCCGGACAGTATGCAGAGAATGTATACTTTGGAAAACCATGTGGATTGATGGATCAGATGGCATCTTCCATTGGAGGTCTGATCAATATTGATTTTGAAGATCCTCAAAGTCCAAAGATCAAAAAGGTTGAAGTGGATTTTGAAGAATATGGACACAGCTTATGCATTGTGGATACAAAAGGATCTCATGCAGATTTAACAGATGATTATGCAGCAATTCCATACGAAATGAAGAAAGTTGCCAATTACTTTAATCAGGAAGCATTAAGAGAAGTTGATAAAGATGATTTTTACTTAAATCTACCAAAGATCAGAGAAATCTTAGGAGATAGAGCAGTTCTTCGTGCAATGCATTTATTTGAGGAAAATAAACGTGTAGATCAGCAGGTAAAAGCTTTAGAAGAAGGAGATTTTGATACATTTAAGAAATTGATCAAAGAATCTGGTGATTCATCCTTTAAATATTTACAAAATGTATATTCAAGCCATGACCTGACAAATCAGAGTGTATCAATCGGATTGGCGATCAGTGATATTTCCTTAGGAGATAAAGGAGTCAGCCGAGTTCATGGCGGAGGATTTGCAGGAACGATTCAGGCGTTTGTGCCAAATGATATTGTTAGTATGTACAAAAAGAACATGGAACATGTATTTGGTGAGGGAGCATGTCATGTCTTAAAAGTACGTCCATACGGAGGAATGAAGGTATTATAAGATGATGAAAGTAAGAATGATAGAACAAAGAGATAACGGAGTCTGCTTATTCGAATTAAAAAATGATGAGATCAAAGTGATCACAAGTAACCTTGGATGTCATGTATTATCTGTATTTACAAAAGATCGAGAAGGAAACTTTGGGGATGTTGTTCTTGGATTTGAGAATGTGGAAGATTGCTGGCATGGAGATGGAAGTTACATGGGAGCGATCGCCGGACGTGTTGCAAATCGTATCGGAGATGCAAAGTTTGAATTAAATGGAAAGACATACGAATTGGCAGCAAACAATGGAAAGAATTCTCTCCATGGAGGAATTAAAGGATTTAATCAAAAGATATTTAAATATGAATTGTTGGAAGATGGAATTCGTTTTATCTATCTCTCACCAGATATGGAAGAAGGATATCCGGGAAGTCTTTATCTGAAAGTTGTGTATCGTTTATGCGATAATACATTAAAAATGGAATATGAAGCAGTATCCGATCAGGATACACTGATCAATATCACAAATCATTCTTACTTTAACTTATCTGCTGGAAAAGATAAAATTTATCATCATCAGTTAAAGGTAAAAGCGGATGAGATTGCATGTGTTGATGAAAACTGTCTTGCCAATGGAACATTTTTAAAGATAGAAAATACACCATTTGACTTTAAAGAATTTCATGAGATCGGAGAGCGGATCAACGATGATCATGAACAGTTAAAACTTGCCGGAGGTTATGATCATTCTTTCATGGTAAAAGATGAAGAAGACCAGTTGATCCTATATGACAAAGAAACTGGAAGAAAATTAACAATGACAACAACACTTCCTTGCATTCAGGTATACACAGGAAACTTTCTTTCTGGTGGATGTAATGGAAAAGGTGGAAAACCATACGAAAACAGAGATGGTGTTGCTTTAGAAGCCCAGTTCTTACCAAACTCCATACATATAGAAAAAGAACCAAAGGTAATTTTAAGAAAAGGCGAAGAATACGAAGCAGTAACAACATATCGATTTGAGGTGGAATAAGATGGATTTACAAAAAGATATCAAAAAACTTGTAGCATATGGACTTGATAAAAAACTGATCATGCCAGAAGATGAAATCTATACGATCAATCAATATCTGGAAGTGTTTCGATTAGATGAATATGAAGATCCTGATATTGAAGGAGAAGAAATCATCCTGCCAGAGATTTTAGATCGTCTGACAGATACAGCTTATGATCGCTATATCATCAAAAGTGATGATATCGTGACAAGAGATTTATTTGACACAAAATTAATGGGAATCCTGACACCAAAACCAAGCCAGGTCATCAAAGAATTCCGTACCTATTACGAAGAGAGTCCAAACAAAGCAACAGAGTTTTTCTATGAATTCAGCCAGGATACCAACTATATCCGAAGAGACCGCGTCAAAAAAGATATGAAATGGAAAGTAAATAGTCCATATGGAGATATTGATATCACGATCAATCTCTCCAAACCAGAGAAAGATCCGAAAGCGATCGCAGCAGCGAAAAATGCAAAGCAAAGTTCTTATCCAAAGTGTCAGCTTTGCATGGAAAATGAAGGATATGCAGGAAGAATGAATCACCCTGCAAGACAGAATCACAGGATCATACCGCTTACGATCAATGACAGAAAATGGGGATTCCAGTATTCTCCATATGTATACTACAATGAGCATTGTATCGTATTTAATGGACAGCATGTACCAATGAAGATCGATCGGGCAGCATTTACAAAACTATTTGATTTTGTAAAACAGTTTCCTCATTATTTCCTTGGATCGAATTCCGATCGTTGGAGGTTCTATCTTAACACACGATCATTTCCAAGGCGGTCATTATGAATTTGCTATGGAACGAGCAGAGATTGAAAAAGAATTTACAATCCCAGGATATGAAGATGTCAAAGCAGGAATCGTTCACTGGCCATTATCTGTGATCCGTATTCAGAGTAAAGATGAAAAACGCCTCATTGATCTTGCTGATCATATTTTGAAAAAATGGCGTGGATACACGGATGAAGAAGCATATATTTTTGCTGAGACAGAAGGAGAACCACATAATACGATCACACCGATCGCACGTAAAAAAGGTGATATGTATGAACTGGATCTGACACTTCGTAATAATATCACAACTGAAGAGTGCCCATTAGGACTTTACCATCCACACAATGAGTATCATCATATCAAGAAAGAAAATATCGGGCTGATCGAGGTTATGGGACTTGCTGTTCTGCCATCTAGATTAAAGGCAGAGATGGAACATTTAAGCCAGTGTCTGATCAAAGGAGAAGATATTGTTTCTAAGGAAGATTTAAAGAAGCATGCAGCATGGGTTGAAGAAATCAAAGGAAAATATACAGATATCAATAAAGGAAATGTCATGGATATCTTAAAAGAAGAGATCGGACAGGTATTTGTTAAGGTTCTTGAAGACGCCGGAGTTTATAAATATAATGAAGAAGGAAGAAAAGCATTCGACCGATTTATTGCAGTTTTATAATGACAAGGTCATAGAAAGGAAAGCAAGACAATGAAAATATTAGTATTAGGCGGAGCTGGATACATAGGTTCTCATACAGTATACGAACTGATCGATGCTGGAGAAGAAGTCGTGATCATCGATAATCTGGAAACAGGACATATCGAGGCAGTTCATCCACAGGCGAAGTTTTATAAAGGAGATTTAAGAGATAAAGACTTTGTAGACAGTGTACTAGATCAGGAAAAAGATATTGATGCAGTCATTCATTTTGCGGCAAACTCCTTAGTCGGAGAAAGCATGGTTGACCCATTAAAATATTACGATAACAACCTTTGTGGAACAAAAACAATGGTACAGTCTTTGGTAGAACATGGTATCGATAAGATCGTATTTTCCTCAACAGCAGCAACTTATGGAGAACCAGAAAAGGTACCGATCGTAGAGACAGACCGTACAGAACCTACCAACACTTATGGAGAGACAAAGCTTTCCATGGAAAAAATGTTTAAATGGGTTGGACGCGCTCACGGACTTCGTTATGTATCTTTAAGATACTTTAACGCCTGCGGAGCACATGTAAGTGGACAGATCGGAGAAGATCATAATCCAGAAACACATTTGATCCCATTGATCTTACAGGTGCCAAATGGCAAAAGAGAAGCAATCAGTATCTTTGGAACTGATTATGATACAAAAGATGGAACTTGTGTAAGAGACTATATTCATGTAACAGATCTTGCACAAGCACATATTCTGGCAGTGAAATACTTAATGGAAGGTAATGAAAGCAACATCTTCAATCTTGGAAATGGTGTTGGATTTACTGTAAAAGAAGTCATCGAAACAGCCAGAAAAGTGACAGGAAAGCCGATCAAGGCTGTGGAAGAAGGAAGAAGAGCTGGAGATCCGGCTGTCTTGATCGCTTCCAGTGAAAAAGCGAAGAATATCCTTGGCTGGAAGCCAGAACATGCAGATCTTGAAGAAATCATTGCATCCGCATGGAAATGGCACAGCAGCCACCCACAAGGATATTGTTCTGTTCAAAAGGAAGACAAATAACTCTTTTTGAACCATAAATCATCCCCGTACCGTTTAGAGCATGTTACCTGGCTCTAAGCGGTACTTTTTTGTTTTCGTAAAATATTTGGTACTATGTTCAAATAAAAAATAAAATGGTGTATACTAAAGAAAATAGTAAGATAAAAGAAGGAGTACGAATCGATGAAACGGTTACTAGGATATTTAAAGGAGCATCTTTGTGTTACGATTCTTGCACCATTATTTAAGATGCTGGAAGCTAGTTTTGAACTATTTGTACCATTGGTCGTTGCCAGCATGATCGATGTAGGAATCGGACATCACGATATTGGATATTTGTGGAAGATGGGAGGATTATTGATCTTACTTGGAATCATTGGATTTTCATTTTCTATCACAGCACAGTATTTTGCGGCAAGATCGGCTGTGTATACAGGAAAGTCGATGAGAAGTGATTTGTTTGCACATATGAATCAATTTTCTTATCAGGAGATCGATCAGGTTGGGACATCAACGTTGATCAACCGCATGAGTAATGATATCAATCAGGTGCAAAATGGAGTTAACATGTTCCTGCGTTTGTTTTTAAGGTCACCATTTGTTGTATTTGGTGCGATGTTCATGGCATTTACGGTGGATCATAAGGCAGCGATTTCCTTTGTATTTACGATCACAGCATTGGCAGTAGTTGTCGGACTGATCTTATGGATCACGATGCCAATGTATAAGAAAGTACAAAAACAGGTCGATGGAGTATTAAAAAGTACAAGGGAAAATCTTCTTGGAATTCGTGTGATCCGTGCATTTAACAGACAAAGAAGCGAAGAAGAGAATTTCAGAGTACAAAGTGGACAGCTTTATAACAAACAGATCCACGTTGGAAAGATTTCAGCGTTACTAAATCCTCTGACTTACATGATCATTAATTTGGGGATCATTGCAATCCTATGGTCTGGTGGAAAACAGGTTGATCTGGGTTATTTAACACAAGGACAGATCATTGCCTTGATCAATTATATGTCACAGATTCTTGTGGAACTTGTAAAACTTGCGAATCTTCTGATCATCTTATCTAGAGCTCTTGCAAGTCTTGACCGTGTGAATCAGATTTTTGCATTAGAGCCATCTATGAAGGAAACTGGAAAAACAGATACGGAAGAGAAGAAAGATACACCAATTCTTGAGTTTAAAGATACGTCGTTTGTCTATCATGGTGCAAGAAAAGAGACGATCCATCCATTTGAGTTTGCAGTGAAAGAAGGTGAAACGATCGGGGTGATCGGAGGTACAGGGTCAGGAAAGAGTACATTGGTATCTTTGATCGCAAGATTATATGATGTGACATCGGGAAGTATTCTATACCGTGGAGTTGATGAGAAAGAATTAAAACCAGAATTTATCCGAGGAAAGATCGGATTTGTTCCGCAGAAAGCATCTTTGTTTGAAGGAAGCCTAAGAGATAATATGAAATGGGGTAAAGAAGATGCCACAGATGAAGAAATCTATCAGGCATTGGATATCGCACAGGCAAGAGAATTTGTTGATCAGAAGGAACAGGGATTAGACTTTAGAATTGAACAAAATGGAGGAAACTTATCTGGCGGACAAAAACAGAGACTAACGATCGCAAGAGCATTAGTACGTAAACCTGAGATCTTAATTCTTGACGATAGTGCATCCGCACTTGACTTTGCAACAGATGCAAGACTTCGAAAAGCGATCAAAGAAAATACAGATAATATGACAGTATTTCTTGTATCCCAGAGAGTATCAACGATTCGTAATGCTGACCATATCTTAGTGTTGGATGATGGAAAGATTGCAGGAATCGGGACTCATCTACAGCTATTAAAAGAGAATCAGGTATATAAAGAAATCTGCGCATCACAGATGGCAGGAGAGGAGGCATAAGATCATGAAGAAAGACAAAAAACAAAAGACATTACAAAGGATCATGGAATATATGAAGCCTTATCGATTTTTGATCTTTGCGTCTTTAGTGTTGGCGGTGATCAGTGTGGCACTGACACTTTATGTTCCGATTCTGACAGGACAAGGTGTGGATTGCATTATATCAAAAGGAAATGTTGATTTTGCAAGATTGATAAGTATTATAAAAACGATCGTGATCTGTATCGCATTGACGGCGGCAGCGCAGTGGCTGATGAATCATGTCAATAACCAGATTACATATAAGATTGGAAAAGATTTAAGGATTCAGGCATTTGAGCATTTGCAGAAATTGCCATTATCTTATGTAGATGCACACTCCTCAGGAGACTTGATCAGCCGTATCGTAACGGATATTGATCAGTTTACGGATGGATTGCTGCTTGGATTTACACAGTTATTTACTGGTGTGATCACGATCATTGGAACCATTTGTTTTATGTTAGGAATCAATCCATGGATCACATTGGTCGTTGTTATTTTAAGTCCGTTTTCGTTTTTTATCGCAAGTTTTATCTCAAAGCGAAGTTTTAATATGTTCCGGAAACAATCACAGACTAGAGGAAATATGACAGGATTTGTCAATGAAATGCTTGGAAATATTAAAGTAGTCAAAGTGTTTGATCATGGAGAAAAAGCACAGGAAGAGTTTGATCAGATCAATGATGATCTTGCATATTACTCCTTAAGAGCGACATTTTTCTCATCTATCACAAATCCGGCAACCAGATTTATGTATTCAGGAATCTATGCAGGGGTTGCGATCGCAGGATGTATGAGTGTTATTCGCGGAAGTATCAGTGTTGGTCAGTTATCAAGTTTTTTAAGTTATACAAACCAGTATACAAAGCCGTTTAATGAGATCACAGGGGTTATCACAGAATTTCAGAATTCTTTAGCGTCTGCGGCAAGAGTTTTTGAATTATTAGATGAGGAGCCGATGATTCCTGATGCCAAAGATGCGAAGGCGTTACAGGATGTGAAAGGAAATGTAGAATTAGAGCATGTGGACTTTTCTTATGTGAAAGAAGTACCTTTGATCCAGGATTTTAATCTGAAAGTGGAACCAGGACAGCGGATTGCAATCGTTGGACCGACAGGATGTGGGAAAACAACGTTGATCAATCTGTTAATGCGTTTTTATGATGTGAATTCAGGAATGATCAAGGTGGAAATGATATCCGGGATGTCACAAGAGAAAGTTTACGATCCAGTTATGGAATGGTACTTCAGGAGACATGGTTAAAAGCAGGAACGATTCGTGAAAATATCTGCTATGGAAAACCAGATGCAACTGAGGAAGAGATGATCATGGCAGCAAAAGAAGCCAATGCACATGGATTTATCGAGCGAATGCCAGATGGTTATGATACGATCATTACAGAAGGTGGCGGAAATCTCTCTCAAGGACAGAAACAGCTCCTTTGTATTGCAAGGATCATGTTAAGCCTTCCTCCAATGCTGATCTTAGATGAAGCGACATCATCAATTGATACGATGACAGAGATCCGAATTCAGAAAGCATTTGAAACGATGATGAAAGGAAGAACAAGTTTTATCGTAGCCCACCGACTTTCAACGATTCAGAATGCGGATGTGATACTTGTTATGGAAAATGGACATATTTTGGAGCAGGGAACACATGAAGAACTTTTAGCGAAAAATGGTGCGTATGCCAGATTATATAACAGCCAGTTTGCACCAGTATAAATGGTAAGATTTTTGACTGGGGATGTCATATGGAAGAAAAAGGAATGAAAAAAAAGAAAAAATTATTGAGGTTGTTTATAGAAACTTTTTATTTAAGTGCATTTACCTTTGGTGGCGGCTATATGATCGTATCTTTGATGAAGAAGAAGTTTGTGAATGAATATCATTGGATCGAAGAAGACGAGATGCTTGATCTGGTGGCAATCGCACAATCAGCCCCAGGAGCAATCGCAGTGAATGGAGCAATCGTTGTTGGCTATAAATTAGCAGGTATCAGTGGTGTGATCGTAAGTGTATTCGGAGCTGTTCTACCGCCATTTTTGATTATATCTGTAGTCTCTGTTTTTTATGAAATATTTCGGGATAACAGGATTGTTGCAGCGATGCTTTCTGGTATGCAGACGGGTGTTGGCGCGGTGATCATCAGTGTTGTGTACGAGATGGCAAAAGGGCAAAGTAAGAAGGAAAACAGAATAGAACTTGCGATCATTATGGTTGTGGCATTTATGGCAAGTTATGTCTTTGATATTAGTGTGATCTACATTATTCTTGCATGTATTGGAGTTGGAATCGTACAATATGGTATTTCAAGAAAGAAGACAGGAGGCAGAGAATGATCTATTTGCAATTATTTTTAAGCTTCTTAAAGATCGGAGCATTTAGTTTCGGAGGCGGATATGCAGCAATGCCAATGATACAGCAGCAGGTGGTAGATGCATATCATTGGCTGTCTGTGTCTGAATTTGGAGATCTCGTGACGATTTCACAGATGACACCGGGACCAATCGCAATTAATGCGGCGACTTTTGTTGGTATAAGGGTAGTTGGATGGCAAGGAGCATTATGTGCAACGATGGGATGCGTATTCCCGGCGTGTGTGATCGTTACAGTGATTGCTTATTTTTATGTAAAATATCGTCATATGGAAGGACTACAAATGGTGTTAAATACTTTACGCCCTGCGGTGATCGCACTGATCTTAACTTCTGGAATTACGATCCTTACACAGGCATTTTTTCAGGAAAGTCATATAGACCTTCAACAGATCAACTGGATACAGGGTGGTATTTTTATCATTTGTATGTACCTTTTATTGAGAAAGAAAAAAGATCCGATCATTGTCATGCTGTTTGCGGGTGTGCTAAATGTGATTGGAAGCTTTTTCATTTCATAGGAAATTTCAATGAAATCCCCTATGAAATAAAAAATGGGAATATAAACGATGAGAGTGGTAAAAGTATAAATAAAACAATAGGAAGTGATAGATTTGAGTAAGATACAAGAAGCGAAGAAACTATTAAAACAATACTTTGGATACGATGAATTCCGCCAAGGTCAGGAACAATTGATCGAGGCAGCATTAAATGGGCAGGATGTCTTAGGGATCATGCCGACAGGAGCAGGAAAGTCTCTTTGTTTTCAGATTCCAGCATTGATGATGGATGGAATTACACTTGTGATCTCTCCACTGATCTCGCTGATGAAAGATCAGGTTGGGACACTGAATCAAGCCGGAATTCATGCGGCATTTTTAAATAGTTCTCTGACACAGGGACAGTATCATACCGCATTAAAATATGCGATGCAGGGAAGATACAAGATCATCTATGTGGCACCAGAACGCTTGGAAACAGAAGGTTTTATAAATTTTGCGCTAAATAGTGGAGTGAAGATATCAATGTTGGCAGTTGATGAGGCACATTGTGTGTCTCAGTGGGGGCAGGATTTCAGACCAAGTTATCTAAAGATTCTGGAATTTTTAAAGAAACTTCCGTATCGTCCTGTACTGACTGCATATACAGCAACAGCGACAGCAGAAGTCAGGGATGATATTATGGATATTTTGAACTTGAGAGATCCATTTGTATTAACGACAGGGTTTGACCGGGAGAATCTTTACTATGCAGTAAAACGCCCACGGGATAAGTATAGAGAATTACTAAGTTATTTAAAAGAAAAAGAAGAAAAGATGCCAGGAAGCAGCGGGATCATTTACTGTTTATCTAGGAAAAATGTTGAGGAAGTCTGCTATCAGTTAAGAGAAGATGGATTCTCCGTGACAAGATACCATGCAGGATTATCGGATGAAGAACGAAAGGAAAATCAGGAAGATTTTATCTATGACAGAAAGCAGATCATGGTAGCGACAAATGCCTTTGGAATGGGAATCGACAAGCCGGATGTTCGTTTTGTTGTTCATTATAATATGCCGAAGAACATGGAAAGTTATTATCAGGAAGCAGGAAGAGCAGGACGTGATGGAGAACCTGCGGAATGTATCTTATATTATGCTCCGATTGATAACCGAACCAATCGTTTTCTGATCGAAAATGGAGAGGAGAATGAGGAATTAGATGCGATCACAAAGCAGATCGTGATGGAAAGAGACTGGGAAAGACTTCGTCAGATGACATTTTACTGCTATACGAAGGAATGTTTACGTCATTATATTTTAAATTATTTTGGAGAACAGACAAGCGGATACTGTGGAAACTGCTTAAACTGTCTGACCGAGTTTGAAACGGTTGATGCAACAATGGAAGCGAAAGCTATCATCCAATGTATTAGAGATTGTTATCGAGATTTCGGACTATCCACGATCGTTGATATTTTAAAAGGTTCAAAGAGCCAGAAAGTATTAAGCCGTCATTTAGATGAGAATTCACAATATGGAGCATTGGCATCAGAAAGCATTGCAAGGATACGACAGATCATCAATGAAATGTTAGTCTATGGATATCTGGAAATGACAGATGATGAATATCCGGTTTTAAGCGTTGCAGATATTACTAAGATTGATGATAACTGGAACTTTGAGATCAAGATTCCAAAAGATGTCGAAAAAGAGAAAGAAGAACGCAAGATTCAGACGAAGAAACGTAAGAAAGCAGGGGCTGTGGTAGCACTTGCTGAGGGAGATACAGAATTGTTCGAAGCATTACGTGTACTTCGAAGAATGATCGCATCCGAACAGAAAATCCCGCCATATATGGTATTTTCCGATAAGACACTGGTACATATGAGTACGATGAAACCTTCTAATGATGTGGAAATGTTAGAAGTC
>ERZ791843.1139-NODE-1139-length-11645-cov-14.1762_pt1 | contig 11645 bp, 15 predicted proteins | sample MGYA00510290_ERZ791843 | MGnify/ENA primary metagenome ERZ791843 (study PRJEB30046, sample SAMN00715254) | human gut metagenome | study: EMG produced TPA metagenomics assembly of the A metagenome-wide association study of gut microbiota in type 2... | reverse complement strand
TCTAACATCTTATTCAAAAAACTGTCGTCCTCGACAATTAAAATCTGCTTCATATTCTCACTTCCTTTGCTTTTTGCAGATAGTATAACAGGCAAATGTCCGAGAATTGTTACAAGGACAAATATATTTATCATTTTACAGCTTTTTTATGTGTACTGCAATTTTATAAAAGAAAGGACAGCAGTATCATCAAATTGCTGTCCTTGCGGTTTATTATAGCTGGTAGTGTATAAGCGTGGGTTCATCATATTTGGTGTGGTATCTTTAACTATGGGAAACTCCTGTCTCATATTTCGAGAGTGTCTGTCTGGACACACCAATCTGATCTGCCAGTTCATCCTGCGACATGTGATTTAGTTTTCGAAGCTGAATGAGATTTTCTGCAAACATTATTTTTTCTTTCCCCCAATTCCACAGACGATCCACCGGAGCACCGGAATACGGCGGATGATCTCATAAGCCAGATATGCACCGGCAAATCCCGCTGCTGCCACAAAAAGATAAAGAAGCACTGCCGGCAATTTTGTATACATGTTCAGATAATATGCTGTCATCGCAATGAAAAGGTAATGGAATAAATAAAGTCCCCATGATTTCGCTGCCATCCATCTTGTCAATGTGTTGGAAATATTACCCCATTTTTTCATGAAAGCCAAAACTGCAATGACCGCGATCCATGCAAACAGGCTGCATAGCGGTGTGTCTAAAACTGAATGCTCGGCGTATGGTCTGCCCCAGTATAACACTGTAAATGCAGCCGCTAAAATTACGGCACACACCGCAAGCAGCAGCCAGCATTTTTCCAGACGATCCATCACTTCATCATGGGACAAAACAAAATATCCCACAAAAAATCCAGCCCCATAGATACCGAAACGGTATACCACAACCATTGGTGTGTTCAAAATCTGAGCTGCGCCCCAGATCACAATTGCAAACAGCACAAGAAATGGAATGTCCGCTTTCTCTCCCAGCTTCCACAATCTATCTTTTTCCACTCTGCGAACCCATACGAGCAATACCGAAAAAATCCATAACATCTGGATATACCATAGCGGTCCTATGCCGCTGACTGCCATGATGATAAATAAAACCGGTTTTGGAACTGCTGCCATCTGCTCTAGTCCACCGCCGATCAGCAGATTGTAGTATCCTAAAATCCACCAGAACACCAAAAGCCCAAGGGTGGATGGAACCAACAATTTTCCCGTCCTTTTTTTTATAAATTCTTTTTCTGAGCGACGAACCAGCTCATACCTTGCGCTCATTCCGGATACCGCAAACAACAACAGCATAAACCATGGGTATACGATATACTGAAATGCATCCTGATATTGCACATCCGAAAATGGTCCGATCACTCCAAATGTTTCAATTCCATTGAACATATAAATAACATGATACAAAACCACAAGCACAACTGTGATCCATCTGATATTGTCTATGTATAACTTTCTCATATTTTTACCACCTTTGCAATTATTTTTAACATTATTATAAATTGCAGAAAATGGAAAATCCACCAGGTATCCTTAACAATACCGGATGGATTTTGTTAAAAACGAGGGCAGTTTTCAGATTCAGAAAATCTTTTCCATTTCTATATCTGCTTTTTTCGGAATACATCATTTTTATGTTTTTTGATATTTTTGCTATCAACATGCTATCCTACTGCCCTGCGATCTGTCATATCCATCCATTCCTGTAACCATCTATCCTCCTCCACAAATTGTCAAGCATTTCTTCTACTGCTTCTTCGACACGTTCATCTGCATCCTCCCTTAAAGCCAATGCCAGCGAAAGCTCATCTACAACACTTCCATTTGATAATTTACATGGATTATATCTCCACATTTCAGCTGCCACCTGCATTTTTGAATCATGAAGGGTATTCGTTGCGCTTCCCTTCCATTGGGAAATTTTTTCGGATGCGCAGCATTTTATATTGGGGGCATTTAGCATAGAATATTCCGCCAATGCCGAATATCCGCTTTTCCGTATTTTTTATCCGTTCAATATGTTTTTTCAATGTTTCAATCCGCTCTAGTTCTGTCTTAGGATAAAGAAAAACGGCTCTTTGACATTCTAACGATACTATCCGTAAACAATATCTCGTACATATAAAATTTGGATAATGATTCAAATCAGACCTCTCATAACTAACGTTTATTCCAAGTACTTTACTAAGATAATTCATATTCCCTCCATCTTGACTTGTTTTATGAATTATAACTTTTTTATGTTAAAATACAATTTTAAACAGCAAAATCGCTACACCCTGGTTTCCCAGAATGTAGCGATTTCTTTTTAACACTGATACCGGATCCAGACCGCTCCACTGTCAAATTTCTGTACATCCATAAGCTTTAACGCTGTAGCATCATGGCTCATGGAAAGACCATCGAAAACTGCCGGCATACCGCCTCTTCCATCAATCCCTGCACCGATCAGAAGGCTGATCTCATCAAGAAGTCCTGCTTCCAAATAAGCGGTATTGATCTTGGAACCACCGACGATTCCCATCCGCTTTACATGAAACTGTTCGAAAAGAATCTCTGATGCACGCACAAGATCCACATGTTCATCTCCACATGCAATCCATGAGATATGCTGTTCGTCCAGATATTGCAGATATTCCTTGGTCACCTTTTTGCTTGTCAGAATCAGATACGGTTTACTCATACCTGAAGCATCCGGCCAGCGCAGTTTTCCATTCGAATCCACAACGACTTCATAACCTTCTGCCTCTGCCTGTTTCGAAAAACCTTCCTGTCCGTAACTTTCGTTATTTTTCGGGACAAAAGTTCCCGATTCTGCCATTTCCAGTTCTGCCGTCACTCTTCCGCTCACGGTCGTAAGTACATTGATTTCATCCAGTGTTGTGTAATAATCATTCACACCACGAAGTTTGGATGTCATGGCACAGTCAATTCTTCCGTCAATGGAAATCATCATATGACAGATTGTGTATGGCTTCTTCATCTTACATTTTTCCTCCATATACTGGGAACGCACTGCTATCACCATAGTTTTCTATTTTTTTGAAATGTTTTAATACTTCCATATCCTCGGCACTGATTTCAAAATCAACCTCAGCATTTGTCTTCATATGTGCAGGATTTGCTGTCTTAGGAAGTGCAATTGCTCCTAACTGCAATGTGAAACGGATACAAAGCTGAGGAACGGATACACCATATTTATCTGCCATTGCTTTGATCTCTGGCTGATTCAAAATAACACCATGAGCGATTGGGGAATATGCCTCAACTATAATACCATGTTTCTGGCAGTAATCGATCAACTCAACTGGTGTGTTGCTGATATGGCAGAGTACCTGATTTACCATTGGTTTGATCTCTGCAGTTTCCATCAGGCTTTCAAGATCACCAATCTGGAAATTGGATACACCAATTGCTTTTAATTTTCCAGCTTTGTATGCATCTTCTAATGCCTTCCATGCTGCTCTGTTTCCTTCTACATAACGGTTTTCACTCTGGTTTACTTCCACCCATGGCTGTGGAGAGTGAATGATCATCATATCAAGGTAATCGAGTCCCATTATCTCTAATGTTTTATTGATTCCTGCCATGGCCTCCTCGTAGGTTTTGTGTTCGGCTGCTACTTTGGATACCACAAATAATTCTTCTCTTGGTACGCCACAGGTTCTGACACCCTCTCCGACACCACGCTCATTTCCATAAGCCTGTGCGGTGTCAATGTGTCTGTAACCAAGTTCTACGGCTACTTTCACAGCTTCTGCTGCTTTGTCGTCATCAATAAACCATGTTCCCAGTCCTAACTGTGGGATTTTTACTCCATTATTTAATGTTAATATATTCTGATACATTTTAAATCTCCTTTTAAAGTTCTATTTCAATTTTGCATACTCTTCATCCGATACCGGCTCACACCACTCGTTGGATGTCTCCTCACCCGGTACTTCCACTGCAAGATGTGAGAACCAGCTGTCTGGTGCTGCTCCATGCCAATGTTTTACTTCTGCTGGAATGTTAATACAGTCGCCCGGTTTCATCTCGATTGCTTCCTTGCCCTCCTCCTGATAATAGCCACGTCCGGCAACGCATACGAGGATCTGTCCACCGCCATTTTTTGCATGATGAATATGCCAGTTATTGCGGCAGCCCGGCTCAAATGTCACATTAAAAATGCCAACCTGACTCTTAGATACCGGAGCAAGGAAGCTCTTTCCACTGAAATACTGTGCAAAACCATCGTTTGGTGCACCGATTGGGAATACCATCTCTTTGGCATGTGCTCTCATTGCTTCATCTTCATATGGAAGATCGCCCTCGTTTACATCCCATACTTCTTTTGCCAGGTTAAAAACTGCCCAGCCCTTTGGCCAGCCTGCGTAAAAAGCTACATGTGTGATGATTGCAGCGATCTCTTTCTGTGTCACGCCATGTGCTTTTGCGTTCTGTAAATGGAATTTCAGGGAAGAATCTGTGATACCGGAAGCCATTAACGCTACGACCGTAATAATGCTTCTTGTCTTTACATCAATGTCCTGATTGTTCCAGTTCTCTCCAAATAATACATCATCGTTAAAATGCGCAAACTCCGGAGCAAATTCTCCGAGTGCATTTCTTCCTGCTGTCTGTGTGATCTTTGCCATAGTTTTGTACACTCCTTTTTATAAAGTCTTTACCCAGTTCTCGATTTCCTGTTTATTTGCTCTGTTTAAAAGTTTTCCTTCCACAATCTCCGCGCCCGGTGCAGACGGCTGTAATTCTTTCACTGTATTTCCAAAACCGCTTCCGCCTGAAGTTGCAAACAAAACAATTTTTTTGCCTGTGAGTTCATACTTTTCCAGAAATGTATTGATGATCGTCGGTGCAACATACCACCAGATTGGAAAACCAAGAATGATCTCATCGTAGGATTCCATATCCAAATTAGAATCTGCGATTTCCGGCCGGATGGATTTATCACTCATTTCAACACTGCTTCTTGATTTTTTGTTCATCCAGTTTAAATCATCTTTTGTATACAATACTTTTGGTGCAATTTCATGCAGATCAGCATTTGCTGCCTCTGCGATCATTTCCGCAATCTTTTTTGTTGTTCCACTTGCACTGAAAAATGCAACTAATGTTTTCTTCATTGCTGACACCTCCTGAGAATCTTAACTATTTTAATCAAAAAAAGATGCATAAAATATGCTGTCATATCTTACGCACCTATTATATAACCGGTTTTTCTATTATGTCTAATACTTATAATGTATGTTTCGTTATGCCTTTTAGGCATAATATTTTATCTCTTTTTATAAAGGAGTAATTCCGGATCTGCACCGTCTTTCTCATAGGTACAAATCATGATAAAATCCATATTCGCAACAATTCCAAAACATCTCTCGCCTCCAAATTCCGATTCCAACTGGTTTCCAAGATATGTTTTCTGATCATCTAAAAATTTCACTTTCTGTCCATTTGGCAGTCTGTATTCAAGATTCACATATTTGCCTACAAGTGCATTTAATCTGTCAATCTGTGGAAGGCCCTCGATAGAAAGATCATTTATTTCCATTATCAATTGCTGCTTAAATGCCTCAAATTGCCCATGGTCGCTGAGTTCCTCATATCTTTTCCAGTAATCTAACCGTGGAAGTATTTCCTTCATATAAGAACGTGCCTGTTCTTCTGAGAAGTTTTCATTTACCATGTTTTTCACACAGACATCGATCAAGTCATCCATATTGCTGTAGGTATAAGTTCCATCTGCATAGCACCACTTGCAATATTCTTCATTCAGTGTACCATCTTTATCGCGCCCCAATATGGAATCATCCTCGATCGGCATTCCACAGCACTGGCAGATCAGTTTTCTTGGTTCTCCGAGAAGTGTATTAATGGAAACATCAAATTCCTTTGACAAAAGTTTTAATGTTTCTGTATTTGGTACTGTCTCGCCATTCTCCCAGCGGGATACTGCCTGTCTTGTCACCATGATTTTCTCTGCTAATTCATCCTGTGACAGTCCTTTTTGCATGCGAAGTTTCAAAATGATATTCTTTGTTTCCATAGCTGCTGCCTCCTTAACCCATATCATACAGATAAATTCAGTTTGTGGAAAGCAACTTGCTGTTGCTATCGTTTTATAGCACATCCATTTTCTAATTCAGTTCTTCGATAAACCTGCTTACCGCCGGTGAATACGGAATATTCCGCCTCCATGCGATCACTGTGCTAGTTTTAAGTTCCGGGAAAAGCCTTTTCTGAACGACCAGATCATTCCGCCAGTACCTTGCTGCTCCCTCAATGGAAACCGGATAGCCAAGCCCGTGCAGCGCCATCACTCCCGCATTGGTTCCCAAATTGCTCGTAAATGCAATGTGAAGCTTCCCGAAATCCTTTCCAAACCAGTTTGCCAGCTCACTCTGCACATTCATGCGCTCCGGCAGGATCAGCGGCACATCCAGCAGATCATTTTTCGTGATGACCTCTTTCTCTGCAAGCGGATCATCCGGCCGCATCGTTACCACCCAATGGTCGTTTTCCGGCATTCGGATGTAGTCAAGTCCCTGCGTATTGACCGGTTCTAAAAAAAGTCCGATATCCACCAGCCCTTTGTTCATCATTTCCAGAACATTGTCCGCCGTTCCGGTGTGGATTGCAAACTGGACTAACGGATATTTTTCCCTGTAGTTTTTACAGATTTTTGCCAGCGATTCCACTGCCAGAAATTCGCCACAGCCTATCGTTATTTTTCCCTCGATAGAATCGTTATTTCCTTTAAACTCGCTGACGATCTTGTCCTCTAAATCTACGATTTCAAGTGCACGCCTTTTTAACAACAGTCCCTCATTTGTGAGCGTGATCTGATGTCCTCCGCGGTTAAAAAGCTTTGCGCCAAGTTCCTCCTCCAGCGCTGCAAGCTGTCTGGATAACGTTGGCTGTGTAATGTTCAATTGTTCTGCCGCTTTTGTAAAACTCTGTTCTCTTGCCACTGTCAAAAAGTAGTGCAACACTCTCAAGTCCATATCATCCTAACCTATCTAAAATATATTTCAGCAATTATAATTTTTTCATCATCCAGTCTGCAGACGCATAATGCTCATCTGCATATTTCATGTTATCTGGAAATGTGCCATATTTCTGAAAACCCAGTTTTTCATACAATGCAATTGCATTTTGATTATCCGAGATCACTTCAAGTTCCGCCTGTTCAAATCCACTCTCTTTTGCTGCTTTCAGCACCGTTTCCAACATGATTTTTCCAATACCATATCCGCAGAATTCCTGATACAAAGCAATTGCCACTTCGCATCTGTGCCGATATCTCTTATAGTTTCCAACCGGATTGAAAGAACAGTTTCCGATATGTTTTCCATCCAACGTTGCAATTAACATTAAGGATCTGTCCGAATTCAGACAATTATTGATAAACGCTGTCTCCTGCTCCTGTGTCATGACAACTTCTTCCGGTTCCCGGATCAGATATGGTGTTTCCGCTGTGGTGACTTTTAAGTACGTGATTAAATTTTCTGCATCGTCCGGCGTTGCATTTCTCAGTACGATCGTACGATTACTTTTATCCTTGATTTCAATCGGTCCAAATTTCATGTCCAAACCACCTTTCCAAAGTTTCCTTTGCACCATTATGATACCAACGATCATAAGATGCAAATCTTTCCCCCAAAATTTTCACTAATTATAATTTTATTATTTTACTCTACAAAAAAGTTGAAGTAAACAGCCAATTTTTCTTGCTTCCAATATAATTTCTGTGTTACAATGACTAAAAGCATATTTTACAAAATCTTCATGACATTTTTGTCATCTATATTCTAAGAACGACAGATTAACCCAAAATAATCTGCGTACTTCATTCGTATCTATGCTTTTTGTTACCCATCAACAATTGAAAAGCAGGAGACGAAATGAACTTGGAATCATAAACAGTTGTTATTCTCCTGCAAGCAGAGAACCGTTTTAAACATAGGCTGTTCTGCCACATATCAGGAGGAAACAATTTTGGCAAAATGTAAAAGAAACCGTAACAGAGCAAAGCGAAACTTCACCGTTAAAACACCGACAGCAAACAGGAACTACAAGGACACCATTTTCCGGATGTTATTTTCTGACCGGAAGAATCTGCTCTCACTTTACAATGCGGTCAATCAAAGTGATTTTATCGAGTTTTACAATGGTTCAACTGCGATATCTGACCGTACAGAGCTTCGGCTTTCCTCAGCATTTGAACATCTGTCAGGTAAACCAAAGCTCGAATTAATTGTTACTGTTTTGAATGTCAATGAAGGACACAATGCAGAGTTGATGCAGCATTGCAGTATGTTAAAAGAATATGCACAGTATGTTGCCAGAGTGCGCCACTATGCGTCAGACATGCCTTTAAATCAGGCTGTAAAACGTGCTGTGGACGAATGCATCCGGGAAGGGATTCTGGCGGAATTTCTTGCCCGAAACCGAAATGAGGTTATCAGTATGAGTATTTTTGAGTATGATAAAGAATTGGAAGAAAAGAAGTTACGGAAAGCTGAATATGAATACGGTTTTGCAGAGGGTGAAAAACATGCGGCAATTGAAACCGCCAAACGTATGTTAAAAACTAACAACTTTTCCCTGGAAGAAATTGCTGCTTTCTCTGGTGTATCTTTGGATGATATAAAAATTCTCAAAGCCAATCAATAGTATAGCAAAGCTACAGGGGCACGCAGATTCACGCCGCCCCTCTCTCTTCAGAGGGATATTGTCAAGTGTGTATGTAAGATTTTATGAAAGTGTTGCCTGTGCAGGGGATTTTCCTGTCTCTGCAGTCTCTCTTGTAACATCATCAAGTGCTCCAGCTTTGATTGGCTTACCAATTTCCCAGTTAGGATCAGCCTTTTTTGCGGCATCATAAAAAGCCTGTCTGTAAATTCTCTCATATTTTTCAAGGGTGTACCCGGCAGCCAGCCTGTCCTTTTTGGACATTTTGCGATACAAATTGTTATACACATCTGTTCGTTTTGTTGTATCACCATTGCATACACCATTTTCACGCAGAAATTCTTTTTTTGTCAGTTCATACATTTCTTCTTTGCTGCTATCCAGAATTGATATGATCCTTCTTCTCGAATTCTCGTTGTCATCTGTCACCAAAAGTCCTGCCAATCCATTTACAGGATTAATATAATCTCCATCCTTATCATAATGACTCATCAGATTTTTTATTCCCTGAATATTGCCATACATCGCACCATTTCCGGCAGACATCATCTTCTTAACAGCTGCTTTATACTGTTTACTGTTCGTATTAATTCCAGCAGCTTTTAGCTGTGATTGAACAGAACTGCTATTAAGTTGTGACAACTGAAAACTACCTATTGCATTTACTCCTGATGTTCCAAATGATTTCTGAAATAAAAAAGCATAATCCGTTATCCTTGACATAAAACAGCCTCCCTATTTTTTAAACTTTTATCTTTTAACTTATCGGAATACTACTTTTATCTAGAGTAGTAGTAATTTATGAACTCAATGCTGCTACCAGCGATGAATATCTTTCCGTTCTTTTCTTAATATCATCTTCACTAACACCATAATAAAGATACAAATCCTTTGAAATCTTCTCAAATTTTTTCATTACTTTCCTGTTTCCAGAATAGGATATACCAAATATATTCCAAATGTAATCAATCTCCATTTCAAGAACATCATCACCTATTCTTATTTCATATAAATGAAAGTTCATAGGAATGATATCATCTGATATTTCGGCAATCATTTCACCTCGAGCCTTTATTTTATTCAAATATTGTCTGACAGATTCTTCATTAGAAATATCCGGCTTTGGAATATCCTTCATTTCTCCTAAAACTTCCGGCTTATGCTGTAAAATCAAGCTCTCCCTCAAATTTATTCGTTGTTCAATACATTTTCTTTCCGCCACATTAATTTCAACTAAATCATATTTATTCAGTGCATATTGCACCAATTCATTCAGTGTATGTGCACCTGCAACTATTTTTTTCTCTGCTCTTTTGTGTTTATGTTTGTAGATGGCATTTCGTATTTTAACTTTTAGAGATTTTTTCTGTATTTTGCCAGCTATAAAAATACTGGTTGGACCATCGGCACCACCTATTATTGAAACTCCACTTTTACTTTTTTCTATCATAAGTTTTCATGTTTCTCCACAACGACACACTTTATCACATTTTCTGACTGCGAAATACCTTTCATAAAACATCAAGCGAATTATATACTAAATCTGCAAATCAATATTACTTTGTACCAGAGTTTTCCGTTATTATGTAACGATTTTTCAATATCTTCCCTTGATACATTATCCAACAAACTTGCCGAAAACGGCTTCCCTAAATCCCATTCCGGATCTGCTCTTTGACCGTTGCAATAAATGCCTGCCTGTAAGCCGTTTCATACTGTTGTAGTGTATTTCCTGCGGCTAATCAATCTTTCATAGACATCTTTTTATAGAGATTATTATAAACATCGCCTCTTTTTGTCGTATCGCCATTTTGAATTCCATTATTTTGCAGGAATTCCCGCTTGGTCAGCTCATACATTTCTTCACGACTGCTTTCTGGAATAGAGATAATTTTGTGTTTCTGTGCAATATTCTCATCGGTCTGATATTTGAAAATAGCTGATGCATGACATCGGAAAAGTCTGCATCTTCATTTAGGTATTTCAGTGCCAGATTTGTAGCATTCACATTGTTTCCATTCTTCTTTTGTTCTGCATATGTAGCCGCAGCTTTCTTCATAATGCCAGATAGTTTTTCTTCATAATTATCCGGCAAAGACAGTTCAGGTGCTTTCTGTCCACCAAATAATTCATTAATCTTTAACTGGCTTTCACATCCATTTGCTGTAAAGCCCAAGCTGTCTGCAATACGATCAAATGCCTGATTTAAAAATGTCACGTCTTCTCCCTTTGATACCTTATGGTACTGTAGCTTTCCCTCCGCATTGGAACCATCGCATATGTAAATATCCCGACTGTCATCCTCATACGACTTTTGCAAAGCGTTATACTGTCTGGTGTATGCATCCATCCGGATGGAAATCAGGTCATCTAATGTATAATTCCCCTTTGACTGCTTGATTGCATCAAGTGAATTCTGCATATCCTCTCTCATTGCCCAATAGAAATCATCCTCTGGATTCAGTTTCAATTTCGGAAGAATTTCTCTCATCTGCATCATTTCTTCCATATCAATACGTCCCGGCATGCTCTGTACTCTTCCACGTAGTGCCGCCATACCTTCCTTTGACAGTTCCAGACTGTCAATTCTAATTTTCCGCCCTTTTAATTCCGGCACCGCATCCTGCATCTGTTTTGATTTTTCTCCATTGTTTACAGTTGACCAATCGAGCAGATTCCATATATCAAAACTGTTTCCTGTATTACTTATTTTTGTCATAACATTATGCTCCCTTACACTTTTATATCAAAGTTCCTATGCCAAAGCATCAAATGCCGAAACTCCATTTTCTGTCACTCCTATAGAAGTTGAAGTACCTAGCAATTCCACCATTTTTCCTGTCAGGTCATCTACATCTTTTCCATCAATTTTCAGATTATATTGCCGTTCTTCCTGCTCCTGTTTTTCGGCACGCTGTTTTTCCAGTCTTTCCTCTGTCTCTTTCTTTTCTG
>ERZ791843.1132-NODE-1132-length-11697-cov-16.0161_pt1 | contig 11697 bp, 10 predicted proteins | sample MGYA00510290_ERZ791843 | MGnify/ENA primary metagenome ERZ791843 (study PRJEB30046, sample SAMN00715254) | human gut metagenome | study: EMG produced TPA metagenomics assembly of the A metagenome-wide association study of gut microbiota in type 2... | reverse complement strand
AGTCGGGGTGACAGGATTCGAACCTGCGACCTCCTGGTCCCAAACCAGGCGCTCTAGCCAAGCTGAGCCACACCCCGAAGGATAATTTCCAATGCCTTTCACATCTTAAGAAGCTTTGTTTTGTCTCTCATTCCGTGACGCAAGAGTTATTATATAAGAGCACAAAGAAAATGTCAACACTTTTTTTACATTTTTTTCAACTTTTTTCTAAATGCCCGAATCCCTGATTTTTCGAAGTCTTTGCGCCTATAAATACTCAATTTCAAACGTTGCCTCTCCCTTTTTATCAATATCCATAATAATATAAGACGGTCTTTTTCCTTCCTGTCTCGGATAAGAAAGGCTGCCTGGATTTAACGCAATGACATCCTTATGATAATCAATGATTGGACGATGGGTATGTCCAAACATAACGATATCAAATCCTCTTCCTTCTGCTTCGCGCTCAATATCTTCGATTCCGGTATTAACATAATAGTAGTGTCCATGGGTAATAAGTACTTTATACTTTCCAATCTGCAGCTCCTTTTCCCGTGGCAGTGAGGAAAAAAAGTCATTATTCCCCGCTACCACTTCCATAGGACATCCTGCCTGCTCTGCAATATAATCCTCATACCCCTCAGCATCACCAAGATGGATCAAAAGATCAACCGGGCACTCCCGCTCTAACACTTTTAAAAGATTGTCATGTTTTCTATGGGTATCACTGATGATCAATATTTTCATAGGTTTTCCTTTGCAAGTTTCTCTTTCATGGCGCGCAGTGCTTTTCCCCGGTGGCTGATCTCATTTTTCTGTTCTTCTGAAAGTTCTGCCGTAGTACATCCGTATTTTTCCACGCAAAAAATTGGATCATAACCAAATCCATTCTCTCCTGCAATTTTATCCCCGATATAGCCTTCCATGGTCTCTCTTGTCACAAGTTCCCTTCCGTCCGGCAGCACCGCTGCAATGGAACAGACGAAACGGGCTGTTCGTTCCTCCTTTGGAACACCTGCCAGAAGGTCTAAAATTGCCTGATTTTTAATATCATAAGATATATCCTCGCCGATAAAACGCGCAGAATAAATTCCCGGCTTTTTGTGCAGATAATCCACTTCCAGTCCGGAATCATCTGCCATCACGATTGCTCCCGGTGCCTCCTTAGCCACTGCACCTGCCTTAATGAGTGCATTCTCCTCAAATGTCTTTCCATCTTCTACAATATCCAGTTTGATCCCTGCCTCTTTCATGGATAAAAGCTCCACATCCAGATCTGCCATGATGTCTCTGATCTCACGCATTTTTCCTTCGTTTCCTGTTGCAAAAATAATTTTTGTCATCTTTTTAATATCCTTTCGCAAATGCATCCAGAACAGCGTCATAAACACCTTCTGCTGCTTTTTTCTGATAATCGGTACTGTTGAGAAGATTCAGTTCCTCCTGATTTGTCATAAATCCGACTTCGATCAATGCTACCGGTACTTCGCTGGTCCGAATGATATAAATCTCATCGCCTTCCACAAGCCCCTTATCCCTGCTCTCCAGCGCCTCCGTCACATGATCCAGGCAAATCTGCGCAAATGCTTTACTTCCCAGCTCTTTCGTATCCGACTCACTGTACATTACCTGCGTACCGTGTGTCGAGGACATCCGCCCGCTTTTCGTTGAATTATTATGTATGCTGATGAACAGATCTGCCTGGGACTTATTCGCCAATTGAACCCTCTGGTCAAAAGTCGGGTTGCTGTCATCCGTTCTTGTATAGTAAACGCCGATATTCCCGCCGCTGTTATCAAAAATCTTTTTCAGCTGAAGCACAATTCCAAGATCAATATCTTTTTCGTTGATCCCCTGCTTCGTTGCTCCCGGTGCTCTTCCACCGTGCCCGGCATCCACAACCACGACTTTGTCATACACTTCATGTGGCGTCAGGAAATCAAAATAGTAATAATTCTCATCATAATCCATATCCAGCTCATAGACCTGATCCATCGTGATCTCGATCAGCCCACTGCTCCCACTGCTCACTGCATAAGAAAGATTATCAATATGATTACTGCTTCCTGTCAGCGGATCGCTCTCAAAATAGTTCACCTCTGTCTGTGGCAGTTCGATACGGACAGTTTGTGTCACATAATCATTTGAGATCGTGATATCACTGCCCTTTACTCCCGCCGGAAGTTTCAGTCGCAGCTGCCTCTGTTTCGTGCCGCCTTCCACTTCTGTATTTTTAATTGTAAGATCACTCATTGTAATCTTCTGTTCTGCAAGTTCTGCCTCTGCGATCCGCTCCTCCTCACGCTCCACTGCCCATGTGTGGATTGCCGGAAGTTTCGGCAATAACACACACACTGTGATCATGAGAAGAACCGCTGTCACGGTTGCAAACTTCATTGCTTTCTCTTCCACGTAACCCCCTGTTAACGGTCATTACTAAATGCTTTGATGCAAATATTACAATTCTCCACATTTTTTACATTTTCCCACTCAAAACCATTGGCACTGACATAACCTTCGCCGTCATCTAAGACGACATCGGCAGTCGCATCATCCGCCTCATACTCAATGGCAAGCGGATGTACTGCATCCGGTGTACTGATAAATAATACCACCGCGTACCGCTCTCCTGCATCCAGTGCAATTTGTTTGTCAAATGGGATCGTATAATAACCTGCATTACTCAATTTTCCTGATGCTACCGGTGTCATATTACTCAAAGATGATTCATCTTCAAAATTTTTCACAACATAAAGCTGATACTCCGAATCTTTTCCTGTGGCATAAAAGCTCGCAGCCGTAAGATTCTGATCGGACTCCGCAGTATAAACATTTGCGCCGTAAATGCTCTCTTTGTTATAGCCGAGCTGTCCTACCCAGCCGCAGAGATCACTCTGATAAATGTGATCGTAGTTATCACTGTCCTCAATTCCTGTATACGCGACATTGTGGGTACCAATATTCGTATCATAGTAAGAAATATAAAAAATCCCGCCATCACCGAATTCGCTTCCCCAGCTGTTCTGACAGATAAATGCTCCGTCCCCCTCAAGATCAACGGAAAAATTATCCTTGGAATAACTGTCGTCCCAGCCGATGATCACAACATCATGGTTTGGTTTTTCCGTACCGATATAGCAGTACGAACTTGTTCTGCGGTCATAATAAGGTGATTTCGACTGCGAACTTTTTAACGAGTTATAAATCGAAGTCTGCACGCCACCGTATTTAAATACTGCTTCCTTTATCTTCTCATAATCTTTTCCATCGATGATCTGCATCTCCTGCACATGTTTTACAGCAGTAAGATCCGGCGTCGTTTTGTTATCTCCATATGGATCATCCTTTTCTAATACCGGACCTTTCCATGACGCAAGATACGCCATTCCCATCGTGTACTCACCGCCATCGTCCTGTGTCAGATGAAACCCATTATTCAATGTCATATGATCCACCGAAAACTGATAATTCTGCTCCGGTAAAAGAACGGATTCCATCGCACTTAACGCTGCAAACGACCAGCAGGTTCCATATGTTCCCTGATTTCGGATAGCAGAAACCCTCGCTCTGTCTCTCAGATCGTACTTTGTCGGAATAATCGTTGCACTCTCCGACACATCTGCTGCCTGTGCCTTGTTTTCCTGAATATTCCAGGTGTAGGAATAGTCCAGATAATTGGACAGATCATTCAGGCTCACATAATACTCTTTGTTTTTTTTGATCAGCGGAGAAACCACTTTTTCCTTCTTGCCATTGACCTCTATCATATCATCGTTCAGAGAAAAGGAAAGTTCACTGTTATGCTTCTCTACCAGAAGTGTATCCTCATTATAAATATGTGCGCTGCAGTTTAATGCATCCCGTAAAATGGATACCGGAACCATGATGTCCAGATTCGCATCCATGAAAAAAGGATATTTTTCATTCGTGTACTCTTTGTTGTCAATGACTACTGAAAGTAATCCGTCATTTACACTCTGGGCGATCAATGGATTCCATGTTGTCTCCTCCAGCTGTGCCCCGCGGAAACGGTTCACAGTCTGATATTGTTCGCCAAAATTATTAAATTTTATCAAAAGTGCAACTGCCAGCACTCCTGTGAAGGCAATATAACGCTTCGAATACTTCATGTACCCTTAAATCTCCTTATTACGTTTTTTAGGAGGCTTCGGTCCTAAAAACTGGTAAAAATAAGTCTTTAACATACCGTTATAAATTTTGCGGTTTTTATCCGCTTTTCTTCCAATATATTTTTCTGTGTCGGTATAGCTTGTGATCAGAAACATTGACCATGAATCCAATCTCTGGTATGCCTGCCCGATCTGTGTATACAAGGCCGGCAGATCCGCCTTATCCTCAAGACGCTCCCCATACGGTGGATTTGTGATGATAAAGCCATATTTTTTCGGGTGGCTTAAATCTGCAACCGCTCTCTGCTGAAAATGGATCATGTGTTCCACTCCCGCACGCTTCGCATTTTCCCTTGCTGCTTTGATCACATCTCCATCAATGTCATATCCCTGAATATCTACTTTCACAGTAGTGTCGATCATATCCTCTGCCTCTTTCACACACTCATACCAGAGTTTGCGGTCAATCAGGTTTGTCCATTCCTCTGCTGTAAAATCACGGTTCATTCCCGGTGCGATATTCGCTGCGATCATTGCTGCCTCGATCGGGAAGGTACCACTTCCACAAAATGGATCGACCAGAATCCGGTCTTTCCGCCAAGGAGTCAACATAATTAAGGAGGCTGCAAGCGTTTCCGTCAATGGAGCCTTGCTTGTCATTGTTCTGTATCCGCGTTTATGTAAAGAATCACCCGATGTATCCAGCGCCACCGTCACTTCGTCCTTCAGTAAAAAAATACGGACCGGATAAGCTGCTCCATCTTCTTTGAACCATTCCTTGTGATAGTTCTGTTTCATGCGCTCCACCATTGCTTTTTTGGCAATGGACTGGATATCGGATGGACTGAACAACTTGCTGTTGATAGAAGACGCTTTTTTCACCCAGAACTTTCCATCCTCCGGAATATATTCTTCCCACGGAAGGTTCTTGATTCCCTGGAAAAGTTCTTCAAAAGTCGTTGCCTTAAACCTTCCGACCTGGATCATAACACGTTCTGCCGTACGCAGAAAAATGTTGGCACGGCAGACTGCTTCCTCATCACCTTCAAATGTCACTCTGCCATCTTCTACTTTTGTGATCTCATAGCCAAGATCATATATTTCTCTTTTTAAAACTGCCTCTAACCCAAAGTGGCAGGGCACAAGTAAATCAAATGTTCTCACTGAAATCTCCTCTAAAAATAAGTCTAAAAACCTATTCTTATATTATCTGTTCTATTTAGAACTGTCAATTGCAAAAATATTTCCATGAGAAATGGTTCTGCCCGTCTAACGCCTTAGCTGCTCCTGCATTGCATTTGCACCGCCAATCACAGTATAAACCTCATACCCTTCTTTTCCCAGCTTGCGTGCAGCAAGAAGACTTGTACTCCCATACTCACAGTATAAAAGCAGCGGCCGATACTTTGAAAAACGACAGCACCAGCTGTCATCATCGCTGTACGGGATATTTACTGCACCCGGATAGTGATATTTTCTGTATTCCTGAGGTTCTCTAATATCAACTACGCGCACCCTCTTTTGAAAACAAATATTCTGGATATCTCTTGGATGAATGGTATAAAATGCCATATTTCCCCCTTTATAACAAGAAACAGATTACAGTGTGATCTGTAATCTGTCTCTGATTCTTTCCTTATTAAATATTATGCAATGATTTGTTTTCCGTGCTGCTACTCTTCGTGATGGCAGTCAGAAGTTTTGTTTGTGGATTTGTTTGTGGACTTATTTGTTGACTTATTGGTAGATTTGTTCTGACCACTCTTGTTCTGTCCATTGCTGTTCTCATAACTGTTCTGCTCGTAGCTGTTTTCACTCTTGTTTGTACCATCCATGTTCTTTGCCATGATAAAATGTCCTCCTGTTTTGTGTACAAAATTTTCTTCTTTTTCTGCATGTAAAATTACTTTGTCACATGCATTTTTATTATTTGAAGAATCACACAAAATATACATTTTTTAAATTGCTTTTTAAATATAGATAGGATATACTAACGTTGTGATACAAAAACGTATCATAGTTATACCCCTTATTAATTATTTATACTCCCCTCAGAAAAAGCCAGATGCGGTTGCATTTGGCTTTTTCTATTGATATTTCACACACAAAAAATCCATCGGAAAAGTTTATATCTTTTTTCCGATGGATTTTTCTACATCTGATAATATAATAAATTATCTCTTAAATCCTGATTTAATTCTCCGCCAGCACGCTTATACTTGTCGTAAACGGCAAGAATACGTTTCACACTTCTGGAACTCTGGATATCATATCGGTTCAGAAGTTCCTGATACATTGGGTTTGCCTTCAATTCATTTCGAAGTTCTTTCGAGAACGGACAATAAGTCATCAGTATCTGTCTGGAAACCTTGTTCAGACGATAGCTTCCTCTTGACTCATATTTGATCCAGTTCTGGTAATCCTTTACAAAAACTTCCCTGTAATTATTCTTTGCGCGGAACAATGCATTTTTCAGCTTTTCTTTTGCATCAGCAGACAATTCAAAATTTTTACGGTAAAACTGCATATAATCGCAATACTCCGCCGTCAGAGATTTTTCACGGATATCATTCCAATGTACACCCTGGATCTTTCTGCAGATTTCCCAACGATATCTACCCATAGTCTCGATCATCATATCTTCAAGATCTACCGCAGTAAAAACAGGGAACATAAAACGTGCTGAAGTGTCGCGCTTCACTCCCGCTGTCTCCTGCCACATCATTGCCTTGGTTCCCGCATTTGGCATAAGAATAATATCCGGCAATACCTCTTTCATAATATTTTCATGGTTAATTCCTTTGTCCGGATCTGAAAATAATACTTCTCTGTAAAAAACAGAAAAATCGATCTTACGGATCTGATTGATAACTCCCTCTAACCGCTCTGCTGTCACAAGCATCTTTTCTACAGAGTTGATCAGATCATACTCTCCTAAAATCGGACAGAATGTCGTTATTTTTCCATACGTTGCACGGTTTCCAGAGGTAAACATGTTCTGAATCTCATATTTTACTTTCAGCTCCCGGTTATCCTGAAGTTGTTTCATCTGTGCTTCCGTAATCTTCTTTGTTTTCAGTTTTTCTAATAAATACTGGCTATAATCCAGATCAAATTCATTCTTAGAAGGCTCTTTCCGGCCTTCATAAATTGCCTTCAGCCACTCATACATGGTATACACATGCTCTGAATTGCATAGATCCAAATGTTCTGTCAGATCGTACAATGCATTGGCATTATCCTCACCAACCATCTGCACATCCATAAAGCCAAAATTGAGGAACATTTCCAGAATTGGCGTTATCTGCCCCTCTTCCTGCATTGCACGCATAAATACCTTATAATATACATCATAAAAAACAGGCGTCAGCTGTTTTCTGATGCGGTATGCCTCATCATCCGTTGATAGCATATCCGGCAGTTCCCGGTATTCCCTGATCTTATTGCGTACATCCTCGATCTGTGATTCATCAAATCCCGCGTAGGTAAGAATATGTTCTAAGCAATCTTCGCTTTCTTCCTCATCGCTCTCAAACTCTTCTTCGTCTTCGCCAAAAACTCCGACAGATGCCACTTCCTCTAACCCATTGCTTCCAAATTCATAATTCTGGTATTCACTCCAGCGGTAATCAATGACTCTCTGATCATAAATCTTTAATTTTTCTACCAGTTCAATGATCAGTTTCACTTCTTTATTGATTGGTTCTAATTCTTCATGATTCAGCCCTGCGCGAATCGCCAGATCAAAGAATAACTGAAAAATATCTTTTCCGGATTCACTGATCAGCAGATCCTTATTATATAGAAGATACGCAACCATCTCACTGATTCCCTGCGCAACTCTTCGCATCTGTGCAGAAGCCTCCATAATTGCACCAACGCACAGACTATCATCCTTTTCCAGCAGATTCAGATATTCTTCCAGATAATTTGTCACCAGACTACTGCTGTTGTCCATCTCCCATTTTTCCGCTTTATGACGCATTTCCAGAGAATGGAAATAATCCATTTTAGAAAAAGGCTGTTCTTCTAACTGATACTGGTTACAGATTGTTTTATAGTCATTATAAAACGTCTCTATAAACGTATGAAACTGTTTGCATCTCACTTCCAGACCAGCGTATACCTGGAGCATCTGCTGTCTCTGCTCAATCGCTGCCTTCAAAAAATATCTTCGGATCTTTGCATCATTTGACAAAATCCCCTGCAGATCCTCCGACGATTCACATGGAAAAACAGCCAGTGCACTGTCCTCCGCTGCGATATAATCACAAAGGAATCTGTCATTCTCCAGAATACCAACAATGCCATTCTGTTTCAATTCCAGTTCAACAAATGCATACTTCTGAATGACAGAACCCTCCTGTATAAAATACCATTCTTTTACTTTGTCATTCTTTTTTGCAACGATCTGACCTTTTTGTACTTTCAATACTTCCATGCAATCTACCTGCCACTTTCTTATCTATTCACGATTTCCAATTTTTCTGATAATCTCATCTAAAATACAGTTTGCAGCATCCTGCTTACTCATTAACTCTAGTTGCAATTCCCGGTCTCTTGTGATGATCGTGATCAAATTCGTATCCACTCCGAAACCAGCGCCTTTGTCCTTCAAATTATTTGCAACAATCATATCAAGATTTTTTTTATCTAATTTTCTTCTGGAATTCTCCAACATGTTTTCTGTTTCCATGGAGAACCCACATAAAAAAGTTTTTCCTTTATTCTTTCCAAGGTATGCAAGAATATCTGTTGTACGTTCTAACTCAATCTCTGTGTCATGATCCGATTTCTTTATCTTCTCATCACAGACTTCTTTTGGTCGGTAATCTGCAACAGCCGCTGCTTTTATTATTATATCGTTTTCTGTGGCGTTTGTCGCTACTTTTTCAAACATTTCCTGCGCTGAAATGATTGGAATCACATTTACAAACATCGGCGGCTCAATAGCGGTCGGTCCACTGATCAATGTGACTTCTGCTCCTCTTAACATGGCAGCTTCTGCAAGCGCATACCCCATTTTCCCGGTAGAATGATTCGTGATATACCTAACCGGATCAATGGCCTCCTGCGTTGGTCCTGCCGTTACCAGTACTTTTTTCCCATGCAAATCTTTCTCATGCGCAAGTTCTCTTACCACATAGCTTACCAATGTTTCTTCTGATGGAAGCTTTCCGTCTCCAGTATCCCCATTTGCAAGCATTCCACATACAGGATCAATGATTTCATACCCATGTCGTTTTAACTTTTCGATATTCTCCTGAACAATGGAATTATGATACATATTGTGATTCATCGCCGGAGCGATCAAAATTTTACAGGTGCAGGCCATCACAGTTGTAGTAAGCATATCATCCGCAATGCCTCCTGCAATTTTCCCAATCACATTCGCTGTCGCCGGCGCAATTAAGACCAGATCTGCCTGTTTGGCAATTGCAACATGTTCTACAGAAAACTCGAAATTGCGGTCAAATGTATCGATCAGACATTTATTTCCTGTGAGTGTCTCAAATGTAGTAGCCGTAATGAAATTTGTTGCATTCTGTGTCATGATCACATGAACATTACAGTGCATTTTTTTCAACATTCTTGCCACATTTGGCATTTTATATGCCGCAATCCCTCCTGTGACACCTAATACAACTGTTTTACCTGTTAACAAAGCCTATCTCCTCCACTTTATGAGTACTTTTCCAATTGCTGTTGTAAATACCGCTGCAACAATTGCCTCCGGCACACCGTTCGTCGCAATGATCGTTAAAATCACTCCGTAAACTGCATCCAGCGCAATATTTTTTGCCGAAGCAAACTCCGAACTGAAACAAATATAAATTAAATTCATAACCAGCAGCGTATTTGTAAATGCACCTGCAACGCCTGCAATCGGAAGTGCAATCCAGTCTCCGGCTGCTTTTTTCTTACACAATTTTTTAATTCCAACATATACAAAATATGGAACAACTCCTACTAAGATACGTGGTACAAAACAAATAATAACACTAAAGAAATTGCCTCCGATTTCCCCTACGGAATAAAATGGTGAAAATGCGAACGACAATAAACTTGGATTAAACGTATTGTTGATAAGACTGGTACATCCAAATACGAATCCTAAAAATCCACCCTTTTTCGGTCCAAGAACAATGGAGCCGATAATTACCGGTACATGAATCAAAGTTGCTTTAATTACGACAAGGTTAATATAACCTAAGTATGGCACAAATGCCATGATGATGATAATTGCTGTAAATAATGCAGTCAATACCATTTCAAATGTTTTTTTGCTAGACATTTTTTCCTCCTGCTCTCGTTCTTCTTTGAGATACGATGCTAATTTTTTATATCTATATCATCACACTCTTGTTAGACTCATGTTTTCGCTCTACGCTCCTACAAGTCATATGCAAAACTGTTTTTCCAACATTCCTGTGTTATTTTACGCAACTCTCTGTTTTACTCTGTATTTTAAACATTTCATATTCCTGATAAACCTGCAGTCAGCTTCATAAAATGCAAGTCCGGCTGCGACCGTTACCAAAATATTAAATGGAAGTGCAATATACCATGCACTTGCCATAATTCTACCACCAAGTTCAAAATGATAATATACCATTTGTACCAAAAAAATATGATACGATGCCTGTCCAATCCATGTCAATGTATTTCCGATAAGTCCCGGTAATTTTATATGATAAAATCTTCGGAAAAATATAATTATAATCGGAAAAATATAAAATGCAATCGGCATTGCTGTTGTTTTCCAATAGTCAAACAGAATGATATCCCAATCAAATCCGAACACAGCAACAATATATCCCAGCCCAATCAAAAACATACTGATAAGCTGGTACCTTTTCACTCTGTGTTCCGGATATAAATAAAGGTAACATCCAAATGCGATCAAAAGCAAATAACGTCCAATGCTCAGGCGATAATAGTACTTATCCATATCAAATATTTTTACGCTGATTTCGAACAATAAATTTGCTGCGCCTGACAATGCGATTCCCAGCCTGGCATTTTTCTCTACCAACTTATATATAATAGGAAAGATTACCAATAACTGGATCATGATAGGCACATAATAACTACCGGGACCATATGCTCCTAAAAGGAAAATCCGTGGTGGATTAATATGCTTGTCCTCGATCACTAAAAGAACAATTTCAATGAGGCACACTGTAAAAAATGGCACAAGAAAACGGATCAATTTGGGTTTTATCATCTCCCATGCATACATTTTCTTTAAATTTCCACCTGTCTTTTTCCGATTTGACATAGCAAAATTATAACCGCTAATAATCATAAAAACAGGAACTGCCATATTGATCAGCATTGTAAAAAATGGAGAATCCTTATCTCCCCAATCATAATGTGTAATAATTACCATAATAACACAAATGGCCTTCAGGTAGTCCAAAAAATCGATACGTTTCTTTATTTCTTTTACTTCACTCATATGTTTTAACCACTATCCTCATTATTCTGTTGCATAAGGAAAGTCCTTGAAAATAAATTTCAAGGACTTAGATACGTGCGCGAGAAGATTCGAACTCCCGACACCTTGGTCCGTAGCCAAGTGCTC